>OGJI01000102.1_pt1 | contig 111526 bp, 99 predicted proteins | sample 1572031 | NCBI WGS metagenome assembly OGJI01 (sample SAMEA2582119, study PRJEB24529) | metagenome | biome: Human gut stool | place: China | collected 2011
TTTTGTGGGCTGTCTTTTCTTCTTGCCATAAAAATAACCTCCAAACTGAGTAATTATATCTTACATCAGTTTGGAGGTTTACACAAACTTTGGGATACTCCCTGGCATGTTTTGACCTCAACATCATGTATATAATTTTAGGGAACTTTTCTTATAAAATATCTTATAAAAGTTCCCTAAAGTAGTGCAGTCATGAATAATTTTAACGAATTTCAGTCTTTGCTTCAGGAAAAAGCTGCCTTACCGCACCACCCCGTCCTTTATCACCAGCACCCTGTCCGCAAAATCCGCCATCTGCCTGTCATGCGTCACCATCACGATAGTCTGCCCGAACATGTCGGACGCATTGCGCAGAAGTGCTGCGACCTCGGATGAGGTCTCTGCATCGAGATTTCCTGTCGGCTCGTCGGCAAGTATCACTGCGGGCTTGTTGACAAGTGCTCTCGCAAGCGACACTCTCTGCTTCTCACCGCCGGACATCTCGAACGGAAACTTGTCCATGCAATGTTCAATGCCTAACTTTTCCATAATCTCTATCACTTCATCCTTATCCTCGCGCCTTTTGTCGAGATGCACCGGAAAAACTATATTCTCGTATGCCGTGTACTCCGGGAAAAGGTTGTAGTCCTGATATACAAAGCCTATATTTCTTCTCCTGAACTCGGAGAGTTGCTTGTCCGAAAGCTTCGTGCCTCCGCCATATATGTCCACTCCGCCAATCTTTACCGTGCCCTCATCCGGGACATCGAGCGTTCCAAGTATCCTTAAGAGTGTAGATTTTCCCGAACCGCTCTTTCCGATTATCGCTGCAAATTCGCCTCTCTCAAACGCAGCACTGCAATTTTTAAGTGCCCGGATCGGAACCATGCCCTCATAAGTCCTTGACACATTCACTGCCTCTAAAACAATATCCTTTCCCATATTAATACCAGTCCTTTCCTAAAGTCATATTTATACCCCTGCATACTGCAAGCATTGCTTGCAGTACTGCCACCAATAAGTAGTTTGAAAGTTTTTCTTTCAAACTTTCATTCCCGAATGCCTCGCATTTTACAGCCTTCCGGCTCTGAGCTCTCTTACCATCATCATCGTGCCCACAATTACAAATACAATGATAATCACCGAAACAATCACAAAATTCCATTCATATGGAAGGTCTAAGAGCTGTATCGGAACCAGCCTCATTCCCTCCTCCACCGTCGAGAATGAGAATATCCTGCCAAGCCTGTGCGATGTCAGCCATCCGCCCGTTATCGCAGCCTTTTTTATCTGATTTACATAGACAAAGCCGTATATCGCCACAAAAACAGGAATCGAAGCAAGCAGCGACAAGCCGTCCTTTGCCGCGTCGCACGCCGACTGTTTTATGAGAAAGCTGTCATCCACACCCTCCTGCTTGTATTTTGCCCTCGCCTCGCGGAGTCCTACAATATCATCCTTCAGGATTGCTATTCTTATGACCGCAAACATGAAAAACAGCGCCGCCACAAAGCATCCGTACATAAAAATCTCATGCGTTATGGATTTGTATTGATTTTTCAGTTCGCCATATCTTGAGGTGTAGCTTCCGCCGTTTCTCACGGCGATTATGGACAACTGCTGCGCGATAAATTCGGCATCCCTGTAATTGTCAAATATAAATTCCGCCTGCGTATATTTAAACTCCTTGCCATCAGCAGCCGCAATCCTCTCTCCGAGTGCTTCTGAGCCGTATATTGTGTAATATTTTCCGCCATAAGGCACGCCATCCGACACGTTTGCCGGGGTTCCGACAGCCGCAGCCTCGACATCTATATTTCCCGATGCTGTCGGGATATGTATTACCGTCCCTGCCGTGAGCGATGAATCCGTTTCCTCCGTGTTAAACAGCACCAGAACCTGCTCACCGCTCTCGAACTTTTTGCGGTCTGCGCCATCCCACCTGATATTATTTGCAAACGCCTCCCAGATGTCATCATAATTGCTGCAATAAATTTCCGTAAAAAGCTCCCCGTACTTGTCATCGTACTGCCAATAGCCGCCATTCATTCCGTAAGCCTTGGTTACCTCATCGACAGCCTCCCTATAATACTCCGACTGCTCCATGCCGTTCCATGTAAGCTTATGCGTTGACACCCTCGCATTATAGTTCAGCGCGCGGATTCCCTCGACAAGCTCCATGCTCTTGAACGCCGTTTTTGAGAAACCACCATCCGTGTCATAGAACGAGGCGTTGGTCGACGTCACCATCCCCGTCTCCTTATCCTCATAGTCAATCTGATAGTAAAAGCCCGATGGCATATCAATTGTGAAATCATTCACAGAGCTCTTAAAGCCCTTATAATATGATATATCCGTGTACATCTTGGTGAAGCTGTAGAGCACCACACTGCACACGGCAATTCCTATCACCCTCAAAAGTATCGTCCTCACCGGGTGGAGCGCGTTCTGACGCTTTGCCGCATAAGCTGGCGTTATCATTCTTCCGTTTCTGCCGCCGTGTATCTTTTTTCTCAGATGGTTTGCCCTGCGCGCACTTATTTTTCCCTCGCCCTGTACCATTCGCCTGCTCATAAGCGTGGTCTGCGAAGCCAGAACAGCCACAAGCATCGTTAAAAATACCACTCCCACAATCCGCAGCAGCAATCCGACATCAAAGACGAAAAAATACTCTATATCCGCCGCCCTGCTCACGAAAACCACAGCCACGGCACATATCAGGTACGCCCCAAGCACACCCGCCGCTGCCGCCGGGAGCATGGTAAACACACTCTCCTGAATCGAGAACGCCCTTATCTGCCCCTTTGATGCGCCTATGCACCTCATAAGATAATACGCACTCTTTCTCCGCCTGTTTTCCTGAATGATTATGTATACCATCGCACAGCAGCCAATCACCATGACGGATATTAAAACCCACACATTCGTAACCTCGCTGTCCCACAGCACCGCGTCATAGACCTTGGAATTGTAGAACATAGCGGCATCCCCCTCCGCAAGCGTCCTTGCAAATTCAGGATTCACATCCGCATACTCGTCTTTGAGACTGTAAAATCCAAAGTGAATCTTCTGTGCGTCGAGTGCGGCAAAATCCTCCGCTGACACAATCATGCCCGGCATTCCCGAGCCCGTTGACCACAGGTCAAGATAATTGTAGAGGATGCCCGTGACCACATACTGCTTTGTGTGATACTCCTGATTCATGTTTTTTTCGCGTAGCTCACTGTAATCGTAATACTTTCCGTAGCATACCTCTATCTGCTGCCCGAGCTCATACGAAAGCCCAAGCCTTTCAAGCGCCCCGAGCGTTAGCGCTATCTCGCCCTCGCCCTCAGGCATCCGCCCGTCAAATATCCTCACACGTCCGATGTCGGACATATTGTCGGGAAGTGTACCGATATACATCCCCGTATCATTTGAAAACGCATCTCCGCCGTCATTTAAGTAAACGTGCACGCCTCCGAGCACCTCACCCGTCTTTTTTACATACGGATGCAATGCCTCAGGCGTAGTAACAAATCCCGGCTGCTCGAGTATCCAGCCCCCGCACAGCCTTATATTCCTCTGATTTTCATACTCCTCCATCTGGCTCTGATACAGCAAAAAGGCGGCAAGAAAAAAGCTCACAAGAAATACAATAAGTGATACCCTCACAAGCTCTTTTCTCCTCCGCCGTCTGCTTACACTGATTAAGTCCATATCTCATGCTCCTCTCTCATTATGCAAAATAGCTTTCCTGTCTTTATATTCAGAGCATACACCACATTTCTTACAGGACTCTTACAGCTTCACCGATTTTTATTTTTTCCTTCACACTATATATAGGAAGCATAATCCTTATCACACAGCCCGTGTCACCATCGGCACTGTGCACCACAATATCGCCCCCGTGCGCTTTTACAACCATATATGCGAGGTTTAAGCCTATGCCCGTGCTGTCCTCCCTTGAGTTCTCACCCACATAGTAGCGCTCAAACAGCTTTGACATTTCTTCCTTCTTCACCCCTGGACCTTCGTCCGTTATCCCTAGACTCACCATGTCACTTTGGCATGCTCCCCGCAAAACCACCCTGCCGTACTCAAGTCCGTTGGACACGATATTATTCACAGCCTGATAAAGCCACTCCGCATCCGCATCTATCATGCACGACGGCATATTTTCAACGATAAGGCCGTCATTTTCAAGCTCAAGCCGCTTCACCAGCGACGCCACATCCATCCTCCGCTTGTTAAAATGAAGCTTTCCGACACGAAGCCTGGCGGAATTTAACAGCATCATCAAGAGCTCCTTCATGTGCTCTATGTTGTCAATGCACTTCTCCCTAAGTCTCTCATCATACTCTCTATCCCAGCCATCCATCAGCTCGAGATTTACCATCACCGCCGCGAGCGGGGTTTTAAGCTGGTGCGTCACATTTTCCATAAACACCTGAATATCCTGCTGCCTGTCCTCATAGTACTTTTCCTTTGCGCGTGCATCCTCCGTAAGCCTGTTTATAGTGTGCTCACTTTCCATGTCAGCCATCCCCTGATGCCTTCCCCTAATCACCACAAGACACACGATTCCGCATAGAATAACTGCTGCCGCGCATCCGAGCACAGCAACCGCCCCATATACATTCAATCTGTTCCACAGACGGAAGGCTTCTCCTGTGTAGCCAAGACTTTTTGCAGCCTCCACGCCCGCTGCCTTCTCATCACGTCCCGTGAACATACCTCTAAGCAGCTCATTTGCCGTATTTTCGTCGTATTCATACACAATTCCGACCATGTTCTGAATCTGCCCTGTATAGAACTTTAACATAAAAAGCATGCCGCCAAGAGCCAGTGCTCCAATGCAGCATGCAAGTCCTATTACCGCAATATCAAAATGCCTGTATCTTCCGCTCATCATCCGTCCTCCCGCTCATTCCATCTGTACCCGATTCCTCTTACCGTGTCTATATACTCCTTATCCTTACATCTTCCAAGCTTCTTTCTGAGGCGGCTTATCTCCACCGACAATGTATTGTCATCCACGAATTCGCCGTCAATATCCCACATAAGCTCAAGAAGTCTCTGACGCGGTATAAGAATACCCGGATTTTCCGTAAAAAAACCGAGAAGCTTAAGCTCGTTCCTTCTAAGCTCCAGCTCCTGTCCACACTTAAACACTCTTCCCGCCGCCTTATCGTACACCAAATCACCGGCTCTGTATGTCTCATTGTTCTTATGGTATCTGTTAAGATGCGCTCCGACTCTCGCCATAAGCTCTCTCTTCCTGAACGGCTTCCCAAGGTAATCATTTCCGCCCATCTCAAGCCCTTTTACAACGCTGTCCTCATCATCAAGTGCCGTCAAAAAGATAACCGGAGCATCGCTCCCAAGCTCGCCTCTTATATACTCACACAGCACGAAGCCGCTTCCATCGGGAAGCATCACATCGAGCAGGTACAAATCCACACCGCCGCCGGCAATACTTCTCTCAGCCTCCTGCACGCTTCCGCACGCAGTTACATCATATCCGTCCCTTACAAGAAGCTCGCACAAGCCCTCCCTTATATCCCTCTCATCCTCAACAACAATAATCTTCCCCCTGCTCATGGGTGGTCTCCCTTCAACGTGATAATATATTAATTATATTAATTCTCCATTATACTCTTCCAACTCCTCTGCGAATATATTTTTTTTCATAAATGTATTCACACTTTCATCATTTTCAGCTATCAGTAATATATACATGCCATCCCATGCCACGATTTCCGAAACTGCCAGCGGATGTTGTACGCTAATCGGACTTTTCCAAAACCCCGTATATCCATCTGCATACGGATAATCGTATTTCAACACCTCATCCAATGTTACAGCCTTCGGAAAGACAGAGAATACCCCCCATATCCATTGGAAGTCCTCTTTTTTCAATAAGCGCAACAGCTCCTTCCCATCAATCCAGCAGTATTCCGCAGCCATGATTTCGTATATTTCCCTGTCTGCGGGACAACATTCAATATTGGTTATAAGACAATTACATTTATCAAAATCATTCATGCAGCCAAACACCTCTATTAATGAGGTCTTATCATAATTTATTATACAGCCCTTCACACCAGTCCTCCTTAGTGTATACATATTGACTCTCTTGTGCTCATTATATCATATAATTCCCAGTTCAACACAATAATGGTATGACAATCCTGCGATTTAACGACAGTTTCAGCAGAATGTCATACCATTATACGTTTAACGTCCGGGACTATTTATTCATCAAATAAATACACCGCTTTGTCTGTAAACAGCCACGCACTATATCTATTGATGGATTTATTATTACATCCAGTTATTATTCTTCCTAAAGCTCCCCGCCATGATAACGCAGTCCACTCCAAGCAGAATGAGATAAGCCCCTATGAGCACCGATGCCGAGAACAGTGCTATCGACGGCGAGAATATCATGAGTACTCCCAGGACAATTCCGATAATGTTGAGCACAAGCGAGAAAATGTAATACACTCTTCCCGCGCCGATTCTTACGAGTGGAAGATGTGAAAGTCTCGATATGCTGTGTGCGATGAACCATATCGGTATGAGCATAACGATTATGAGCTGACCCGCATTCGGATACATGAGAAGCATTGCTCCGGCAAGTACACTCATTACCCCGGATACGAGTGCGAGCACAGGTCCAAAGCCCGTGTATTTTTCCATCTTGACATAGAAGATTATGTCGGCAACGCCCGTCACTATCGCCATGATACCGTATATGATTGAGAAGCCCCAGAACACTCCTGTGGGGCAGACAAGTGTAACTATGCCGAGTATGATTAGCAGTATGCCCTCTATCAGCTCTAGCCATTTGCAGCGTGAATACTCTTTCATACCTGCTCACCCACCTCTCTCACAGAAGCAGTCTGCTGTTCTTTTTTCTGTTCTTTATTCACTGTGTCCGATTCAGAAGCACTTTCTCCTTCTTTATTATCTGCGTCCCCTGAGGCTTCTGCCTGCGCGGAATTGTCGGCATTTTTCTGATTATTGAGAATCTTCATAAACTCCTCGCCGGTAATGGTTTCCTTCTCATACAGGTACATGGCAAGCTCATCAAGCTTAGCCCTGTTGTCCATAAGGAGCTTCTTAGCCTTCTCATGCTGACGCTTTACAAGCTCTACAACCTTCTTATCAATCTCCTTCTGTGTGTCCGCCGAGCAGCTGAGCGATGTGTCGCCTCCGAGATACTGGTTCGTGACAGTCTCCATCGCAACCATATCGAACTCTTCACTCATTCCATATCTGGTTATCATGGCACGCGCAAGCTTCGTCGCCTGCTCTATATCATTGGATGCCCCTGTGGTAATCTCGTTAAAGACAACCTCCTCAGCGGCACGTCCACCTGTGAAGGTCGCAATCTTGTTCTCAATCTCCTTCTTGTTCATAAGGTATTTATCACCCTGCTCCACCTGCATTGTGTAGCCGAGCGCGCCCGAGGTACGCGGTATAATGGTAATCTTCTGAACAGGAGCCGAGTTGGTCTGGAGTGCCGCAACAAGAGCATGTCCTATCTCATGATATGAGACAATCTTTCGCTCCTCGTCGGAGAGAACAGCATTCTTCTTCTGATAGCCTGCGATAACGACCTCAATGCTCTCCTCAAGGTCTGCCTGTGTGACAACAGTTCTGTTGTTTCTTACGGTCCTAAGAGCTGCTTCATTTATGATGTTGGCAAGCTCCGCGCCTGAGGCACCGGAAGCCATTCGCGCTATTGTGTGGAAGTCAACATCATCCGAGAGCTTAATCTTTCTCGCATGAACCTTGAGTATCGCCTCACGTCCTGCGAGGTCAGGAAGCTCAACAGGTACGCGCCTGTCAAAACGTCCCGGTCTGGTAAGAGCCGGGTCAAGTGACTCAGGGCGGTTCGTCGCTGCAAGAATGATAACACCGTTATTTCCTTCAAATCCGTCCATCTCCGTAAGGAGCTGATTCAAGGTCTGCTCACGCTCATCATTTCCGCCGAGCTGACCGTCCCTCTTCTTACCGATGGCATCAATCTCATCTATGAATACAATACAAGGAGCCTTCTCCTTCGCCTGGCTGAAAAGGTCACGAACCTTCGATGCTCCCATTCCTACGAACATCTCAACAAATTCCGAACCCGATATTGAGAAGAACGGAACATTCGCCTCACCTGCCACTGCCTTGGCAAGCATTGTCTTACCTGTTCCCGGAGGACCTACAAGCAGAAGTCCCTTCGGCATTGACGCACCTACATCCGTGTATTTTGACGGATTGTGAAGATAATCCACTATCTCGGCAAGATTCTCCTTCGCCTCATCCTCTCCCGCAACATCCGAAAAATGTATTCCCTCTGTGGACTGCACATATATCTTGGCGTTGCTCTTTCCCATGCCGAAAGCCATGGAATTCTTTCCTCCGCCCATCTGCTGCATGAGCTTTCTAGACATATACTGACCAAGCACGATGAAAATAACAAGCGGAAGTATGCCTGTCACAAGAAAGCTTACAAGCGGAGACGTTGTCTTTTCAATCTCCTTGGCAAACGTCGCCCCGGCGTTGTACAGGCGCTCCGTGAGATCAGGGTCATCCATCGCTCCCGTCTTGTAGATTGCGGTGTTATCCTTGTCGGTGAACACGATCTCCGAATTGCCTACTTCAACCTCACCGATATTCTTTTCCTCTATCATCTTCATAAATGTTCCGTAGTCAACCTGCATGACCTGGCGCTCCATAAGAATCGGTGATATAATAAGATTAAACAGAACTATGAGCAACAGAACTATGCCATAGTAGAATATCAACGGCTTCTTAGGTGATTTAATTTCCTTCATACCTTGTCCTCCTGATGTAAAGTATATTCTTAAGTGCCATCCTGCGGCACTGCTTATTGAATACATTATACCACCTGATATATTAACATTCTACAGAGTAAGATTAAGGATTTATAACCCAATTATAAAAATTTTCCAGCAAATCTTATATGCAATAAAAACCGATAGAGCAACACTATAAAATGTGTGCCCTATCGGTTTTTTTGTTCATATTTATATTATTCAGTGCTTCTGCTCTCTCTCATCGTCAATAAAATGTGCGAGGATATCCGCCGTCTTATCTACACCAAGTCTGCTGTTGATACAGATATCATAATTTCTTGAGTCACCCCACTTACCCTGACAATAGCGGTTGTGATAGGTCTTTCTCTTCTTATCCTGCTGCTCAATCAGCTTGACTGCCTTATCTCTTGTGGTCTGGTAGCGCTCCATGATTCTGTGAATCTTGTTCTCCATACTCCCAAGTACGAATATTGTCACAAGATTAGGATTCTCCTTGAGAACCTCCTCCGCGCATCTTCCGACAATGACGAATGACTTGCCCTCATCAGCCATGCCCTTGAGATACTTGAACTGCATCCATGCAAGATTCTCCTCCGGCGAGGTACTGAAGCCCCTGACGGACCTTGTAAAAAATGAAGCCTTGGACTTCTCATCGTACTTTCCAAGAGCCTGTGCATCAAGATTCTTCTGATCCGCAATGTCCTCCAACAGATTGCTGTCATATAGAGGAATATTGTACTTCTCAGAAAGAAGCTGTGCCACCGCATGACCGCCGCTTCCGAATTCACGGCTTACTGCAATAATAAGTTGTTCACCCATATAAAACGCCTCCTACCCGGCATATTACTGTGATTCCAAATAGACGATAAATTTCCATGCTGCTGTAAAATGTTATGTCTTAAACAGGCAATAAACAAATATAACTATCCAGAATCACATTTGCAAACCTGCTGCCTCTGAATAGTTATATTTTAACTTAAAATACCTTATTTTGTAAATAGTTTTCTTAATATAATTTGAAATATTCTAACAATTTTTATACAGGGAACAAGTAAAGCGGACATTCACAATCCACTTTCGCTGCTTGCTCGTGAACGCAGTTCGCATCCCCCTTACCCACCGCTTAGTGCTCTACACACCTGAAGCGGGGGATTGCTTATTCTGCGTTCAAATAATTAGTATGCATGGCAGTTGTTGCGGCTTAATTGCCCGATTTTCATCTGCTGCGTTGTCGTCAAGCAACATAGCCACCGCTACGCCTCATTCCTCCGCCTTGCATCTGAAACAGGCCTTCGGCGTCAATATATCAGAAACATATTTTTCGGTGTACTAGAGGTATCTCACATAAACGCTGACCATGGATATAAGAATTACAATAACCGTCGCAGGAACCGCAACCTTGCAGTACTTGCCCCATGTTACAGGGTAGCCCTCTCTTGAGGCAATTGATGTGCCGACTACGTTAGCCGAAGCACCGATAGGAGTTGCACTTCCACCAATATCTGTTCCCATCGCAAGTGTCCATGAAAGAACAGAAAGGTCTGCACCTGTTGTCGCGGAAAGTGTCTTTATAACCGGTATCATCGTAGCTGCAAACGGAATATTGTCGATAAACGCACTCGCGATAGCTGATACCCAGATGATAATTGCTATCATTACCATTATATTTCCACCGCTGACCTTTCCAATGAACTGTGCAAATATCTCAAGAATACCTGTCTGCTCAAGTCCTCCTACTACAAAGAAAAGGCCAATAAAGAAGAGCAATGTCTTATAGTCAACGCCCTTGAGTATCGCCTTTACATTCTTACCCGATGTAAGAAGCGTAATAATCGCAATAAAAGTTCCGATAAATGCAACCGTAAGTCCTGTCTGCGCATGAGTGATGAGAAGTACGACAGCGATAAGGAATATAACTGTGCTGATTGCAAACGCCTTCTTATCGGTAATTGCTGACCTAGGTGAAGGCATCTTCGATATATCCACATCCCCACCTGCCTTGCCAAGCTCTTTTCTAAAGCACAGATAAAAATAGGCAACTATAACAGCAAGTGCTATCACCGCAATAAGTCCTGTGTTGGTTACAAAATCTGCAAATGAATATCCAAGTGATGTACCTATAATAATATTAGGTGGGTCTCCGCACATTGTAGCTGAACCACCGAGGTTCGCGCAGAATATCTCCGACAGAATAATCGGAACCGGGTTAAACTTAAGAAGCTGTGCAAGCTCAACGGTAACTGCCGCAAGGAACAGAATAACAGTGATACTGTCGATAAACATGGCAAGCACAAAGGACATTACCATGAATGTAAGGAAAATCGGAATTACCTTATATTTTACAAGCTTTGCAATGGTCATGCAGAGCCAGCGGAAAAATCCCGCCTTTGCCATTCCCTCCACCATTATCATCATTCCCGCAAGGAATATGATTGTCGCCCAGTTAACTCCGCCGGTACTCTCAGACGAGCTTCCCGCCTCATACCAGAAACCGAGCGTAAATATGTTTCTAACATTAAGTGTCTCCGTAAAGGCACTCATACTGTGCATTGACAGACCAAATACCAGAACCGCCGTAGCAAGTCCGCAGCACAGCGTGACAAGACATTTCTCTATCTTATCCGTGATAATGAGCACAAACATCACTATAAAAATGGTGAGTGCCAGAATCTTTGCTATCATCATAGCTCTTTCCTCCGTTAAATCTTTAAGTCCTACCGAGCTATTATACACTAGTAAATCCATAATGTCACGTTAGAAAAGCAAAGTTTTACCATTTATTTCCCGCATTTTGGGACAGGGGTCTGACACCGGCGTCCCAATGCTGGGACACCGGTGTCAGACCCCTGTCCCAGCCTATTTGTCCCTATCCTCATCCTTCTGCGGCAGGCTTCCATAGTCATCCGATTTTTTAAACTCCCCATACGCATCATCATAAGCCGCCATCAGTTCCGCTCTGGCAGGATCATCCTCCGGTATGCGCGACACCGCATCCGTATACAGCTCCTGCGCCTCCTCCTTGGATTTACAGCATTTAAGCTGTGCCTCAAGCGCCTCCCTCTGTGCCTGTATGCGCGCCACCTTCATATATGTGACCGGGTCATACCTTCTAAGGTATGCCAGCTCATCCTGTGTGAGCTTCTTCCCACTCTGTATCTTGGCATATATCTTCTTTATGAATCTCTCCCTCTGCGCATCCGTCATCCCCGCCGTCGGGTCAAGGTAGTCCTGCACCGCAACTCGCAGCATATCCATTCTCGAGGCATATTTAGTCGATTTATCCACCTGATTATTGTCGTTCCCGGTTTTTGAATACTTTCCAAATGCGGTGCTCAGCTTGTCAAACGCGGTCTGCCTGCCGCCGCTTACGCTCGTCTTTAAGCTCTTAAGATTTACATATACATTCTGTGACATAAGTTTCCTCCTCAAATGCAATATTTGATTGAACGCAGAATAAGCAATCCCCCGCTTCACATGTGTAGAACACTAAGCGGTGGGTAAGGGGGATGCTTATGTCAGTGGGAGTTAAAAGCTCCCACTGACAGTTCGCAAAGCGACTGCGTTCATGAGCAAGTAGCGAAAGCGGATTGCGAATGTCCGCTTTACTTGTCTTCTCTGTAAAAAAAATGGACAGCACAACTAGATCGTGCTGTCCGTAGCTTTCTTATACATCCGTGTATATATATGTCAGATTTCATATCTACATATAATATATATCGGATGTTATAAGCGTAAGCTTATATTAGTTTTGACAATAAATGATATTTACAATCCGCTCTGCTGCTCTGTCAATACTGCTTTCTCCTCATAACTCTCATGCTGCACATGACAGATACAGCAAGAATTATCATCGTAGCCGCCACCACACCGATTATTCCATATAACGGCTTTATCCCATCAACCGCTTTTATGACCTCTGCCGCCTTCTGCTCCACATCGCCGACAACTCTGTCAATCACATATACACTTGCAATTACGGCACCAATTAAAACCATAATAAATATTCTTGATTTTGAATTTCCGAACCTGAGCTGAACAGGTATAAGAAATGATTCTATAATCACAATAAGCGGCAATACCGTAACAGCAGCTATGAGCATATCCGATGTCACTACAGCATTTCCTCTTATACCTGTGCCAATAAGGAAAAATACCATTGTAACCAGTCCTGCCGCAATTCCGCCTGCCGTGCAGAACATATACTTCTCATACACATAATCCTTATATGTAACCGGAAGTGTCATGATATAGCTGTATCCGTTGTCAGCCTCATCAAAGCTTATCGTGCTCACCGAAAATATTGTCCCAAAAATGGTCATATATGGCAGAACCATATCAATACTTCCCGAAAAACTCATCATGAGTGCCATAAAGGCAACCACTATCACCATCTGTTTATTTCTCAAAATCAGCCTGATATCTTTCTCAAAAAGTCCTGCCATCACATTTTCCCTCCCGAATACATAAGAATCAAGTCATCAATTCCGCCTTTTTCAACAACCATACCCGGATAATTCTCCACATAGAACTGCTTCTCATTTGTAAAGCATGAATATCCGAAGCTTTCCTTATTGGTCTTTAAAATATATGTCCTGTCGAGTTTTTCATAGGCTGCTTCATCAACCTTAAGCACCGCATATTTGTCAAGAAGTACATCTGTATCCTCGTGAAGAACCACATTGCCATCATGAATCATGTATATGTCATCGCATAACCCTTCAAGATCGGTAGATATGTGGGACGTGATTAATATGCTGCTGTCAGGTCTTTTTTCCATATAATCGCGCAGCATATTGAGGAGCCTGTTTCTTGCGTCAACATCAAGCCCGGCTGTCGGCTCATCAAGTATGAGCAGCCTCGCGTTATGGCTGAGTGCCACCAGCATTCTCAGCTTTGCCCTCATACCTGTTGAAAAATCCTTTATATTCTTATCCAACGGTATGCTCAGCTTATCACACCGGCTTCTGAACTCTCCTTCATCGAAATCATAATACAGCTTCTTCAGTATTCTGATTATGTCCTTCACATTCAGGTAAGTCGAAAAACCCGCCTCGGAAAGCGTAACACCCAGCTTCTGCTTATCCTTTCCGGTAAGCTCGCACGGCATTTTTCCGAGAACCGTTATACTTCCCGAATCCGGTCTTACAAGCCCTAGTATCAGCTTGATTGCAGTGCTCTTACCGGCTCCGTTCTTTCCCACAAGCCCCGTAATATAACCTTCCTGAACCTCCATTGATATGTCGAGTTCAAAATTCCCATACTTCTTGACAAGATTATCTGCTTTTATCATACTTCACTCCTATCCTCTGCTCACAATCGTTCACTCTTCAATTATTATGGCAAACAACTCCTTAATCTCCTCATCGCTCATCCCGACTGTCCTCGCCTTCGCGACTGCATGGCAGAAATCCTCCTCCACCGCATGCCGTCTGGCTTCCACTGCAAGCTCCATGTCCGTAGCCGTGACAAAGGTTCCCTTTCCGTGAACTGTATTCACAAAATTCTCCTCCTCAAGCTTATCGTAAGCCTTCTTGACGGTAAGAGCACTTATCTTAAGCTCCCCCGAAAGCGTTCTGACAGAAGGAAGTGCTTCCCCCTCCTTAAGTACACCTGAGATTATCTCATTTTTAATCTGCTCCATGAGCTGCTCATAAATAGGTATCATGGATGAGTTGTTAAGTATAATATGCATATTATTCCATATTCCGAAAGCCTTTATAACAGCTTATACCCCTGCATGCTACGGTATACCGGCAATAAGCAGTTGGAAAGTCTCATATTCAACCTTCACCTATATGTTCCAGAATCTTCTCCTTATTTTAAATTATTGTCTATTCATAACTGACATCAAAAATACTGAATAATTACAAATTTTCTGTGCTGCAGCGCTACATCACAAATATCCATTAATGTATAAACAGTATATAACAGTTGGTATCTGTTGTCAACTGTTATATACTGTTTATCTCGGAATATTTATTTAGAATATACACAATGCTGCTTAAAACACACAGCTGCTATCTTACTGCTAAAACCATACCATCATCCTGATGTGACATGGGCTGACACCGGTTTTACTGATGGAAATGCTGAGCATTTTATTTCTTATAAACCAATTGACGGAAAATACCCAGAAATTTCCCCACCAGCATATAAACCGCATATATTAGCACTCCAACACAGAATGTCCCCATTGTCCATATAAAGAAATCCTTAAAAAACATTCCCATATTGTCATGCAGTGGTGTAATCCAGTCATGCATTTTCCATATTGAATAGACAAATTCATTATCATGGAGCAGATACACCATAAATGTAGAAGCTCCCAGATAATTGATTATCTTACTCTCAGGAATATTAATTCTCCTGAACAATTCAAATACTGCGGCCGCAAGTATTATAGGTACAAATTGATGATTTGCGTATAGAGGTATGGTCTGCAGAAATGCCCCTGCCTCCCCCGCATTATAAGCCTGAATATTTTTCGCAGCCTCAATATAATAATTTCCGCACACAAGCAGATTTATTAAAATAATTACAGCCACTAGCGCCCATGCCCTTATTTTTTCAAATGGATTATATCTTCTGATAAATCCCCCCAATGAATACAGGAATATTCCTGTAAAAATAACTTCCAGACCCGTCACAAAATTTACAAGAATATATCTGCTATAATATAACGAAACCATAGCGAAAATAACAGCAAGAAACATTATATAATTCTTCTTATCCATCCTGCCCAATAAGTTGTTCAAGAATAATTTTCCCAGAACAATTATTACAAAATAATAGCCAACAAACCATGAGAGATTATTAAATCCATTGAAATCAATTAATTCTAACGAAAGCTGTGGAAATTTATTATATGTAACAATAGCTGCCAGGCCAATAATTACAGCGGCAAATGCCAGTTGTGACAACAATTTTTTAGCCGTTTTTGTAAGGTCAACATTATTCCCCTTATGTGCCATAAAATATCCCGATATTATAATGAAAATGGCATTCCCCATCTGCCCCATCGGTGACACTAATACCAATACCAGCAATCGCATTGAGATATCGGGAGAATAAAATCCATTAGGACGTATGCTTATAAGCTGCTCATTTATACAATGACAAAAAACATGATATCCCACTATCATTATCATTGCAAACACTCTAAGAAGCTCAATACTTGTGTCTTTTTTGTTCACGTCAGCCTCCAAAAAACTTTTTTTTTCATTCTACCACCCTGCCTCTCTCACGGCAAGTTTTTTTCCTTAATACTGATTATTTGTTTATTCCCATTTATATACCCTTTCATACTACAAGCAATGCCTGCAGTACTGCCACCAGTAAGTAGTTTGAAAATTTTATTTTCAAACTTAATCCTCCCGTATTACTTATGCCATCCCGGAATCGCAAATTCCGGTGCCCCAACACAAAAAGCCCAAATGTGCCTGAATCTAAGCACACCTGAGCTTTTCTCATAACATAATTCCCTGTTGGGACACCGGTGTCAGACCCCTGTCCCAGATTATTCTCCTACCCTGTTGAGTGTGAAATCATCAACTGTGCCCCAACTTCCGCCGTTACACTTCATCCTTACGCCGACAACAATCGTGTCTCCCGTGAGCTTAATATCGGTTACAGCCGGCTCCTTCCAGTCAGCATAGCCCGTCAGCTCGAACTGCTGTGTGTACTCCTGTCCATCCGCAATCGCATACAGCTCAAGCACGGATGAACTTAACATATCTCCACCCTGTGAGAAAGCTGATAGCTGATAGGTTCCCGGCTCAAGTCCTGTAACCTCCTGCTCAATGGAGAAATCCATCTCACTCGCCGACCAGAAGTGGAATGCGGTCTCACCCGTCCTGGCATCCTTGGCGTTGACCTGATAATCTGTAGGGTTTTCTTTTCCATTGTATGTAACCTTCCACATGGAAGTGTCGGAATCCTCAAAGCCAGAGTTTACTACATAATTTATAAGCTTAACCTCAACATTTGCGACAACCGTTCTGTACTCCTCATCAAGCTCCTCGTCCTGAAGAATACCCTCTACCTTATAGCTTCCTCCGATATTGGTGTCTATCGCTGCAGTCTGTTCTGCATCCCATACAACCGAAACCTCCCTGTTGGCTGTCTTATCATTGTAGACAACCTGTGCTGTCTCAGGCAGTGCCAGCTCAGCTCCCACATTGCAGGATACCTCAACGTCAGGAACCTTTTCAACCGCAAGCGGTGCCGTTGCCCCATACTTTAACTCCCTGAATACCTTGAGTGAGTCGAGCGGATGTCCGGTAAAATCAAACATTGCCTGATTATCCCATGAACAGCCGCCGTAATACTTACCTGCGTCCTTAGGATCATAGGAGCCTGAATAGCTGCTCGCCCAGCCGCTTCCATATTTCTCCCAAATTGATGAGTTATCAGCGTCAGCAGGTCCCACAGGAATCCATGTTCCTTCCCAGTAGAACACACCCATTATATCCGCTTCATCTGCTGCCGCACATATATCACGAAGCATATCTGCCTGTCCCTGGACAGTTGCATCATACCCATCCACAAGGTCGCCGTCACCGGATACACTGTTTCCGCTTCCGTCACCATCCTCTGTGGTATAACAATATGAAGTCTCTGCAATCACAACCTTCTTGCCGTAGGTGTCCTGCACATATTCTGCCATCTCCTGCATATTCTCCATCGAGCCATGCCAGAATGAATAGTAGGACATTGCAAAAATATCATAATCCACACCATATTTATCAAGGTCGGCCGTAATCTTCGCAACCTCACCCTGTTTATCAATGTCTGTGTAGTGGACAGCAACCTGAATGTCTTTTCCGGCAGCTTTTGAAACCTCACGCACTGCACTGCTGCCCGCCTTCAACAGCTCCGCAACCGAGGACATGAATGTCTCCCCTGACATTCCCTTATTGATTTCATTTCCTACCTGAACCATACATACATCGACACCGGCATTCAGAATATCTGTAAGGCTTGTCACCGTAAAATCATAGAGTGCATCGCTCTTCTGCTCAAGATTCATGCCCTTCCACGCCTTCGGAACATACTGCTTTGCAGGGTCAGCCCAGAAATCCGAATAGTGGAAATCTATGCATACCTTCATACCATACTGTGTCGCCCTCTTACCAAGCTCAATAGCCGTGGCAACATCATTGTTTCCACCGCCGTACCCATTTCCGTTCTCATCGTATGGGTCGTTCCATACACGAAGTCTTATGTAGTTGACACCCGCCTCGGCAAGCGTCTTGAACACATCCTGCTCCTCACCGTCAAAGCCATAGTACTTCGCACCGCTGTTCTCAACCGCAAGCACCGCGGAGGCATCCATTCCTCTTATAAAATCATCGGAAATATCCGCTATCGGCTGAACAAATACGCCCGACTCCTCCGGTCCGTCCGGCAATGCAAACGTCGTCACGTCAATCTTCTCGGGATTAATCTTGATTTCATCCGCCGTCTTTCTCTCTATAACCGGGAACTTAGTTTCTGTCTCCTGAGTCTCCTGTCCATCCACACTGCTCTCACCAACCTGAAGATTGTCGGACGAACTTGTATTGTTGTCATTGCCGGCACTCTTAGCACATCCGGACAATGCTCCGGCGCAAAGGCTCATTGACAATGCCGTAACCGCCATTCCACTGCCTAATTTCTTTAAATTTCCGACTAATGCTTTTTTCAAATAAAATCTCATACTATTTCTTCCTCTTTTCTGAGTAATTTACTTATTGTTAATAGTAAATCTGCTTTTCGGTGAACTACATAGTCAATTAAGCAGCCTATGTTTCCATCTTGTTATCCTAAAATACACTTATATATGTCACTAATCCCGGGATAATTGGCTTCCCTCATAATCCATGAAATTGCACCCCACAACCTTTACATCATATATTGTAGGCTTATGAGCCTTCAAGTCCTTTACGACAACACTCTTCTTAGCCCCTATACATTGACAATCTATTATCCGTATATCCCTGAAAACCGGTATATCCTCATCGTTACCTGTCTTCTCATCTTCCACAACGTAATCCATAATGTTATGAACATAGTCCATATTAAGAATGACCGCCTCTTCCTTTATGTTGAGCATATTGACTCTTCGTATCTCAATATTTTCCACTATTCCTCCACGTCCAAGTGCACTCTTTATCCTCACACCGACATCCGAATTAACAAATGTGCAGTCTTCGACAAGCACATTGCTGACACCTCTTGACATTTCACTTCCGATGACAAAGCCTCCGTGGCTGAACCCTACATAGCAGTTATGAATATATATATCCTTTGATGGTCCTAATATCTTTCTAGCCTCTTTATTTTTTCCAGATTTAATGCATATTCCGTCATCCCCTACATTAAAACTGCAATGATGAATCTCAACACGCTCACATGAGTCTACATCTATTCCATCACCATTCTGTGCATAATAAGGGTTTGATATGACTGCATTTCTCACAGTCAAATCATGGCAAAAATAAGGATGGACATTCCATGCCGGTGAATTTTCCAAGGTCACATCTTCTATAAGTACCCTACTGCAATGTCTAAGACTTACCATAACAGGTCTGTAAAAATCATAATATTGTGAAGCTTTTTCTAATGCCTCCTCATCATCCGGATAGTATTCTCCAGCATTTCTTCCATCAAAAACAGTCTTTGTCGGCACCCATACGCCACCTTCACTACTTTCTATGACATACGGTGACTTTTCCAACAACTCATTCCACTGTCTTTTTGTCATTTTGAACTGCTTCACCGGTCTCCATTTATGACCGTTTCCATCTATTGTCCCTTTTCCTGTTATAGCAATATCCTTCGCATTGTCTGCATATATCATGGACTGCGTTCTTATTCGCTTAATGCCCTCATAATCTGTCACGATAAGCGGATATTCTTCCTTATTCTTGCTGAATGTTATAAGTGCATTATCCGATAAATGCAGCTCCACGCCGGACAATAGTTCAATCGGACCCGTCAGCCATATTCCATCCGGAACCAAAACCCGTCCTCCACATTCTGCCGCCGCACATATAGCATCCTTAAACATCTGTGTGTTCGATGTCACTCCATCACCTACGGCACCATAATCCCTAATGTCAAACATTATATCCTTGATGACCGGCAGGCTGACATCAAATTTTTCAAACATATTTTTTCCTCCTTGATGGCCATAATCCATTCTAAAGTTGAATTTCCAAAGCTTTCCACTTGGTACTCCAAAATTTTTTAACAGCATCTCTGATCAATGTATCATGATTATTTCGTATTTCTTATTCTCTTAAATTTACCTTTTTGTCGAAGCATTCAAGTCCGGCCATATTAAATCTTATCCTTCTGGCTTCTTTATCGATAAAATAACATCCGGGAACCATCACAACATATTCAACAGGATAATCGAACTTATTTCTTCCTGCTATTCTTAATTCATTTTCTACAATCTCAAGAACCTCCAACTCATTTCCCATTGAAAGATGTCCATTGCTTTCAACAACAACAGGGTCACCTGCTACGCTCTCTATCTTTATGATAGTCGATGCATGTGGTTTTAACACTCCTACACTTACTGTATCCCCCAGTTTAACCTTAGTGATGACTTTTCTATTATAGTACTCACACACAACAAGCTCATCCGTACATATTCCAAATTTTCCCGGTGTAATATATATTTCCTTTTCTTCATCATCACAAGCTTATGATAGATGTAGTCCCATTCAAGTGTCAATCTTCTCCCAGCCTTCATCAATCTGAAATACATCAAATGGAATCTGCTTTTTCTTCATAATCTCAGGATTTGTCTTAACATCCTCATATGTTACAGTCAGACCATAATAATACCATCTTCCCGAACGAAACAACCTGCTATCCTTGTGAAGTCCTAAGCGTTCAAGACTATCACACTCAAACATAACAAATTTATCAAGAAATATATCAACTGTCAGTATTATTTCTGATTTTATAATAATATTCTTCGTAGTTTTCTGTCGCTGCAGTCACTATTTTCTCGTATGTTAATCCATTATCCAGAACTTCTTTCACACTACCCTTCTCCTGAAACAACCTCATTATTAGTAAAGCGGACATTCGCAATCCGCTTTCGCTACTTGCTCATGAACGCAGTCGCTTTGCGAACTGTCAGTGGGAGCTTTTAACTCCCACTGACATAAGCATCCCCCTTATCCACCGCTTAGTGCTCTATGCACTTGAATCGGGGGATTGCTTATCCTGCGTTCAAAAAACCTTCCTTATTTAATTATAAAGGGAGCATTCTCTATTTTCAATCAATAAAAATTTTAATTAATTTCGTTATTTCTTTCGAAATATTCTAAAATGTATATTCCGTTTGAATTTCCGAAGAGGATGCACTTTTGCATCGGAATACTCACTAAAACGAAATGGTTGAGGCAGTCGCACCATTCATAATATCTGGTGCATAATGAATTTTAATTACCGACTTTTTCTTTAAAATTCTCTGGTTACTGTAAATTACACTTTATATAGTTTATAATTCCATCTATTCTTTTCACTCGTAAAAAAAGAGCTTCCCGATTTCTCGGAAAGCCCCATAAAATCTAGCTTTTTTGATACACTATCAATGATTACTCAATGATTGTAGCAACACGGCCTGAACCTACTGTTCTACCACCTTCACGATACTTTAATCCCGTTTTACCATACATTTTTTATGTTTTTCTATCCAAAATACAATGAAAAATGGCTAATTTACATGCTATATTTTTATTTGCCTGATTTCTTGGCACCGTTTTGGCACCGGAAGCCTCGTTCTAAATGCTTTGTCATCAACGCCTACTACTTCCTCTGTCATTTTCTTATTGCGCCCGTACGGTTACCATTTAGCCATTATTCTTCTCCTTTTACCTGAATACTTATTGTCTGCTCCGATATTCCATCTGTACTTACTGAAACATGAATTTCTCCCTCTTCATAACCAGCTCGTACAGCTATTAATGCTCTACCGCGATATGTTGTGTAGATACCTGAAATGAAACTGTTCTCTGTATTAGGTACAGCTGGGCCAAATCCCTGAAGAGTCCCTGCTCCGGATATCTGTACACTTATTTCTGTATCTGCATTCATTTTTAGGATTCCATTTTCTCCAACTAAGCTCAGCTCGATAAAGCAAAGATCCTGCCCATTTGGCCTAAGCTGCTTTTTTTCTGCCTCTAATTTTAGAATTGTATTTCCGGTAGCTGACTGCAACGCTGTTCTGCCAATTTCCTTACCGGTTGCATCCAAATTAACCGCTTCGATTTTTCCAGGAATGTATTTCACATTTTTGAATATTGCCTTTCCTTTCTTTACTTTCTTTTTACCAAGACTTCTTCCATTTAAAATTAGTTCAACCCTTGCTCCAGAGGCATATATAGTTATGTTGGTCTTGTTTCCGTCACAGTCTTCCCATGACCAACTCTCAACGCAATCTGTATTGCGCCACATAGACATTGCTCTGGTATACTCAGGGAACTGCATTGGGTCAACTCCTATTGCTGGTTCATCCTGTAATCCCCAAATAATTTTATTCCATGCTACTTCAGCCTGTGGAGTTCCGCAGATATCAATTACACCGCTTCCAGAGATGATCGGAAGTCCCTTATATGCATTTTCCTTTGTTTTCTTATGTATATATCGTATAGTTCCGAGACCTGTCTCTCCTAAGTAATCCCACCCAGTCCACATAAAGTCACCTATTAAATTAGGGATAGCTTTCACTAATTTCCAGTTACCATACAGTGTTTTAGGTAATGTTTCTGAACCTACAAAGCATTTATCCGGTCTTGCCTTGCTTTCCTTCTGATATCTAGAAGTAGCATAATTATATCCAGCAATATCCAATATTGGAGAAAGTGAATCACAGACTCTGTCCGCTGCTTTTGACGAAGCCATTTTGTCAATCAGTCCCCCCATTTTATTCATAAGTACATTGTAAAAAGCACTAGTCGGCATAGAATCCATGCTCTGACTGCCATTCTTATTATCGCTATCAGAATAAAGACCTTTACCTTTTTGAGCCATTCCTGTAAGAAGTAAGTTCACCCCACAGGTAACAGGTCTGGTTTCATCGAACGCTCTGACATAATTTGCAATTTCATCACAAAGCTCCTGTCCTTTAACTGTGCCGAGTTCAGAAATTTCGTTTCCGATTGAATACATAATCACTGATGGATGATTATAATCCGTCTGGATCATAGATTCCACGTCCTGCTTCCACCATTTCAGGAAGTTCTCATTTGCCTGATCATATGGGTTCTTATGCACGAGCCAGTAATCCCAAGTCTCGTCCATTACATATATTCCAAGCTCGTCACACGCCTCGAGCAAATGTGAAGAAATCGGGTTATGAGAGCTTCGAATGGCATTAAATCCAGCTTCTTTCAGTATTTTGGCACGGCGATACTCTGCATCCCTGAAACTGCATGCTCCAAGAATACCGTTATCATGGTGAACACATGCTCCACGGAGTAAAGTATTTTTACCATTTACAAAGAATCCATTACCATTCCATACAAGCGTTCGAATTCCAAATCGCTTCGTTACAGAGTCCAATGACTTTCCTGATTCAATTAACTCTACCTTGCATGAATAAAGAAAAGGGCTCTCCTCATCCCATGTTTTTGCATTAGGAATTTTCAAGGTTACATCATTACCATTTCCCTCAGCCACTACTACATTATCTTCATATACCGATACATGTACACTACCTGTTCCATGCATTTCTGTTTTAATATGGACAGTATCATTATTGGTTGTGGAAATTCTGACTCCATCAGGTAAAATGTACGATTCTCCTGCTGTAAGAAGGTTTATATTCCTATATATTCCAGCACCGGAATAATATCTGGTATTCGGTGTATCTGCGTTATCCGCAATAATTTCAATTTCATTTTCTCCAGAATGAAGATGCTCGCTAAGTGATATGTAATATGCTGCATATCCATATGGTCTCTCATCTATCATTTCACCATTTAATAGAATTTTTGAGTTCTGATAGATGCCCTCACAGTGCATAATCACATTCTTATTTTCTTCATCATGGTTGAATTTCTTCTTATATGAATATTTTCCTCCACCGAAATAGGCACATGCTCCACCCGATGGATTTGATTTATCCCTATTTTCCATAAGCATAGCATCATGAGGGAGATTTACAATCTGCGCCTCAGCACTTTTGTCACTGTGAAATTCCCATCCCCTATTAAAATCCCTGATTTTCATTTGGCCCTCCTAAGTGTTTTATTTAATTGTGAGTTATTATAGAATATATATTTTCATTGTTTCCTATTGTGTTTTATTATAAATAATGTATAATTGAAAAAACACGCCATAATCAAGCATAAATTCATATTTTACAACATATTCAATAATGGAGGTATTATGTTTTCTATTTTAGATACCAATATGTCACAAAAACATTATTTGGGAATGGCTTCTGGGGTATTAAACCAGCTTCCATTTAATGAAATAATTAAAATCATTCCTGAACAGCATCATCTGGATGACCCTTTTAATCTGTACTTCTCAACCTATCATCCTGATTCATCGGAGACTGCACTCATCATTATGCAATCATCGCCCATACAAAATATGTATATAACACTGAATGCAAAAGAAATGGAAATACAATCTCGTATGTCCACACTACACCGTCACGACTTTTACGAATTAATGTTTGTAATAGATGGTGATATTTACCAGAATATAGAAAATCTCCGACATTACTATCCTCAAGGCAGTTGCTGTCTAATGAATAAAAATGTCTTTCATCAAGAAGAATACAGCGGTTATCATCGAATTGCCTTTTTACAGTTTTCTGAAGAATACCTGTTACAGCTGATGGAAGCCCCTCGATATTTCACTAAAAAAGAGAATATCAAATCCAATCTACTCAATGATTTTCTTAATACCAATCATAAAAAGAATTATTTTTCAGATAAGAATTATATAGATTTTATCCCATTGGAAACACCCATGTGGATTAATCAGAACATTCATGACCGATTTGAAAAAATATTATGGGAAATCCAGTCACCTTCTATGGGATCTACGTTTCGCATAAATGCACTGATGCTTGAACTCATCAGCTTACTTTTTGATAATAAACATTACCACAATATGCCTATACACTTTACCTCTAGCGCCGAGCAGGAGCTTTTTGATTCTATTACCAGATTCCTTGTGCAGCATAATGGTCGTGTGAGCCGCAAAGAATTAGAGACACATTTCCACTATTCTGGAGATTATCTATATAAGATTACTCAAAAATTCACTGGGCTTTCGCTATTTGATTATGGTATGAAATTCTGCATGCAGAAAGCGTGCGATTTACTCATCACAACCGCTATGCCGATTGCAGATATTTGCCAGCAGCTTAGTTTCAGTAATCAAACCTATTTCTTCAAGAAATTCAAGGAATACCATGGGATGAGTCCGGCAAAGTACAGGAAGTTGAACCGATTGCAAAATTAATAGCCAAAAATATACTTCGCCTGTTCAACTCCCGCTTCACCCAATTGATGACACTGAAAAAGTAGAAAATACGGTCTATTCACGCGCACCTGCGCCATTATGGTCATTGTTACCGGATTTCTCCCACAGATTTCCGGAAAACAATATTGCATAGGGATGATCGCTAAAGCAAGTTCATCACAACGGTCATTTTCCGCTTTCGACAACAAATTCAGAAAATCCTTCCATAAAAAGTGCGTCTCCTTCCTGCTGTGTTTTTATCGAATCGGCCTTCCAATAAACATAATGTATGTCTCAAAGGTTGAAATAAGGTAAAATAAACGTCATAGCATAAAAAGATTTTGATGTTCCCGTAGCCTCTGCCACCGGATCAACAGAGGTTCATACACATGAGACAATCGGAATTTTTTTATCTCTTCTGGAGCTTCTTCTATCATCATATGCCTCTGATTCCCCCGGTCAAGGTGCTGACTACGGCGGCAGCCAGTAAAATCAGCAGCATTTGATCCTTGAGCTGGAGGAAAAAGTGTTTCAAAAAGCCCGGCTTTTCCGCTTCCTTTAATTTATTTATCTCGTATTTTCCTTGGCGGGCCTGCGCCTGTCGGGAGGTCAATCCCGTTGGGCTGGTTGACAGCTCCCACAGCATTTCTTCGGCGGATGATTTATAATAATCCGTCATTTCTGCGTCTCCTTCCCAGTAGAGTAATCGATCTTTTTTATTTCTGCAAGTCGCTCTCATCAAAAACAACCGGAATATATTTGTTGTTCATTGTATCCGACATATATAATTTCTGATAAATGAGATTCCCTTCCCATTTAACACCCCGACCTTTTCCCAGTTCTACATTTCCATATATTTTATCATAATATCCTTTTGAACCAATCACTATAACATAGTCGGCTCTATTTATACTATTTTCCATCCATCTTGGCCAACCTTCAGAAGGAGCCTCTTCATACTGATCCAGAATAGCATCAATTCCTTCTCTTCTCAATTTGTTAGCAAAAGAAAGTACTTGATCTGCAAATGATAATGAATCTTGTGAATAACTTATAAAAACAATGGGGTTCTCTTGTTGTGACATTACTCTCACCTCCAAATCTCTATTGAACTTCATTTTGTCTCAGCGCTATTTACAATCTTCATATTTCTAATCATATCATCTAACTTAACCAAATGGTCATAAACGCACTTTATATCAGCACGTTCGAACTCCTTTTGTTCATCTTCGAAATGGGTTCCTTTATTCAGAACGCGCCAATTCCCAGCTTCTTTAAGACTCTTGAGTTCTGCATTAATGTCTTCCATACCTTTTATCTTACTAGTTTTCTTAATCAAACCATCCACTATAGAACTTAAATCTGGTAAACTCTTGGGACTTCTCATCCCTACAGATATCGTCGCATCTGAAGATTTAGCAATTAAATTCCACAGATTATATGAAATACACTCCATTGCTTGTCGACATTTTGAAGCAGCATCTTTTGTTTCATTTTTATTGTACTTATCCTCTGCAGCCATCAATGGCGTTTTTGAATCAGAGTATTCTACTATTACACCTCGTTCCTCTAATGAATCTGCCGGAATAAATTTATACACAATAGCATTTTCTTTTACTCTCTTTTGACCTAACTTATCTTGCAATTTAAAAATGAATTGGTCTCCGTGTGTGGACAATATAATCTGTATATTTGCAAAATCGGCATGATTCATCAACAAATCCGCTACACCATTTCTATGATCATCATCAATGGCATTTACAATATCATCGAATATAATAAAATTCAGATTATCATGCACGGCTTTAGCCAAAAGAATTGACAAACCTAAAATTTTGATATGCCCCTCGCTTAAAACTTGTAATGCCTCCGATGTGCTACCATCGGCAAAAGTGATATACATCTTGTCAGAGGTTGCATCCGGTAAAATCAATTCCCCTATCTTTTCAAAATCTGCATCATCTTGATTGATCGTATTATAATAATCGACAATTCTCTGTTCTAAATCCTGTGCTATCTGTCTCGGTAACTCATTATTATAATCAATCAGACTACCAATTATCTTATTATAAGCCTCTATAATTTTGGCGTTGAATTCACAGATTCTTTTTTCTTCCTGAATTTTCTTTATTGTTTCCGAACTTTGTTCATCAAATTCTTTTATTTCTCTTTGGCAATTCTTTATTATCTGTTCTTTTTCAATCATCTGAGTTCTTAATGTAACAAGCGAATTTCTTATAGCACTAAGTTCTGCAACTTGTTGATTATATTCAGCGTTTGATTTGCTTGCCACCTTATTATATTCTTCTATTTTGTTTCGAGCAACTATCCTGTCAAATTCCTGGAATTCTTCCGTCATATCCTTAAGCAGTACTTTAATTCTTGATTCCTTAACACCTGCAATACTTTCGAATTCATAAGCTTTATACCACTTATCAGGCTGCATAGCATTCAAAATAGCATCGTATTTTTCCTGTGTTTTTTTCGTCACTTTTTTTCGCCACTTTTTTTCGCCATTTTTTTTCGCCACCTTTTTCACAAAAGAAAGTGACAGCACCGTTCTATCCGGATCAAATCTCTCTTCAATCACCGGTTCTTCCCAGCCTTCATCTGCCCAAACATTAAAAATATTCGGTACACCACTTCCGGCACGTTCACCGATATTGATAAGATTAAACATTTTCATAAGAGCCTTCTGCCACTTGATAATATCCACAGCAGTAATCTCGTTCATCTGCTTTTCACCAAAGTAAGGAATGATTTTGGTTTCAAATAGTGTCCGCTTCGTAATTATAGAACGCTCCTTCAATCTCGGTGCCTTATCCTCAAAGTACACTTCCACAAAGGAAGCAAACTTCATATCCATACTGGCACTCTGCTTATGTAAAAAATCACGTTCCCACTGCTGGGCATCCTTCTTAGTAGCGAATCCGCGTTTCATCTTGGATTTACTCTCACCAAGCCAATCCTTATAGTTGCACTTACAAAACCAGGTGTTTCGTTTCTCCTCCTTATAAACCGGCATACTCATTACCTCTCTTTCTTGTAGCCGCCACACCCGGAATTACTCCGGGTGTGGCTTATTCAGTTATCAAAGTTCATCTATTGTGCTTCGCCATATCCGTAGCACTTTTTCTCAAAATAGGCTCTCGGAACGGAACCCGCCTTGGTAAAATAACCCTGTGCTTTCAGTTCCTTATTCCATCCACGGATAACTGCGTAAGCGGTTGATTCTGCAATTCCCAGAAGTTCTGCAACTTCCTTAGCAGATAAATAGCGTTTCGTCATACTCCTTCCTCCTTTCCACTAAAACTTATATATGCTCTTGCACATGGCACTCACCTCCCGTATCTAATTAGTAACTATATTGTTACTGTTTGTGTTTTGATTATACAGTAACATATATGTTTCTTTCAAGGGATGAACGAAAAATATTTATTACTTATAAAAAATGCCTCTTTTTATAGAAATTATTTCCCCATACACCCAGTTCTCCATTCTGTCCTTAATTCAGCACTTTTTTATTGCCATACAGTAACATTTATGTTATTGTATTATCAGAAACGATATTGTTACTATTATAAAATTGGAAGGAGTTACACGATGGCTATTGGTGAACGAATAAAACGGATTAGAAATTTCCGCAAACTGACGCAGGCACAGCTCGGTGAAGCTGTGGGCTTATCCGACGTGCGAATCCGTCAGTACGAAATCGGCAATCGCACACCCAAGGAAGATATGATACAGGAGCTGGCAAAAGCCTTAAACTGTAATTACCGCTCCATCTACGAACCTTCCCTCTACGCAGCGGAAGATGTAATGTATGCTCTCTTTGAACTGGATGAGCACTACAATATGCCCCTCTATGAAGTAGCAAACCCTGAGGACCCTACTGAGAAACATATCGCTGTTGGTTTTGATTATTCTTTGCTGGATGATTTCCTGAATACCTGGAAAAAGAAAAAAGAGGACTTAGCCTCCGGTAAAATTACCAAAGAAGAGTATTTTGAATGGAAGATTAACTGGCCGCGCGCTGAAGATTAGAAACACGTGTATCACGCGCGTATCACAAGCCCCTTTTGAGTGAAGAACTTGAAAAGGGCTTTTTCTATGTTCGTTAATCTTCCCTAAAGAAAAGAAAGCCGCAACTCCTCATAAAATGAGGAATTGCGGCTTGTATTTAAGTTTCTATGATACGAAATCAAAGATTACTCAATGATTGAAGCAACACGGCCTGAACCTACTGTTCTACCACCCTCACGGATAGCGAAAGTAAGACCCTGCTCCATAGCGATTGGGTGGATGAGCTCGATTGTCATCTCAACGTTATCGCCAGGCATGCACATCTCTGTGCCGGCTGGAAGCTCACAAACACCTGTAACGTCTGTTGTTCTGAAGTAGAACTGTGGACGATAGTTGTTGAAGAAAGGTGTATGACGTCCACCCTCTTCCTTTGTTAAAACGTAAACCTGAGCTGTAAACTTCTTATGGCAAGTTACAGTACCCGGCTTAGCGAGAACCTGTCCTCTCTGGATCTCTGTTCTCTGGATACCACGGAGAAGAGCACCGATGTTATCACCAGCCTGAGCCTCATCAAGAAGCTTACGGAACATCTCGATACCGGTAACAACTGTCTTCTTCTTATCCTCATGGATACCAACGATCTCAACTTCCTCATTAACATGAAGAACACCACGCTCAACTCTACCTGTAGCAACTGTACCACGGCCAGTGATTGTGAAGATATCCTCGATTGGCATAAGGAATGGCTTATCTGTAGCACGCTGTGGATCTGGGATATAGCTATCAACTGTATCCATAAGCTCCATAATCTTGTCGCCCCAAGGTCCCATTGGATCCTCGAGAGCCTTAAGAGCAGAACCCTTAATGATAGGACAACCTGTGAAGTCATACTCCTCAAGCTGCTCTGTGATCTCCATCTCAACTAATTCAAGAAGCTCCTCATCGTCTACCATATCACACTTGTTCATGAATACAACGATGTAAGGAACGCCTACCTGACGTGAAAGAAGGATGTGCTCCTTTGTCTGAGCCATAACACCGTCAGTAGCAGCAACTACAAGGATAGCGCCGTCCATCTGAGCAGCACCAGTGATCATGTTCTTTACATAGTCAGCATGGCCTGGGCAGTCAACGTGTGCATAATGTCTCTTCTCTGTCTGGTACTCAACGTGAGCTGTAGAAATTGTGATACCTCTTTCTCTCTCCTCTGGAGCCTTATCGATGTTCTCGAAATCTACCTTCTCGTTACCAGGAACTCTCTCAGCTAAAACCTTAGTGATAGCAGCTGTTAAAGTTGTCTTACCGTGATCTACGTGTCCGATTGTACCAATGTTACAATGTGGCTTAGTTCTGTCAAATTTAGCCTTTGCCATTTTGAATGTCCTCCTTAAAAATGCTCCCTTATGGGAATAATCAGCTTTTTTTATTATATTTCATATTCGAAATATTTTCAACTCTTTTTTTCAAGTTCAGCCCAATAAATGGCGATTTACACCATTCATTGGGTTAAAACCTGTTATAAATATAATTTTTATCGCTAAAAATCAATTTATTTTATACAAAATCAGATTTAGCGGCTCATTTTACAGCGAATAGCTTCACTGCAAAATTCACTTTGCAGGCAAAGCATTACTGCATATATGATGTGATATTCCTCACTTCACTGCACTAATTTTATTCACTGCTAAATATTACTTAGCTGCGAAATATTACTTCGCATGAGCTGCAACAACCTTCTCCTGAACGTTCTTTGGAACCGGCTCATACTTCTCGAAGAACATGGAGTAGTTACCACGTCCCTGAGTGGATGAACGAAGCTCTGTTGAGTAACCGAACATCTCAGCAAGTGGTACCATAGCTGTTACCATCTTACCGCCGCCGATATCGTCCATGCTCTGGATCTGTCCACGCTTAGCGTTAAGGCTTCCGATTACATCTCCCATGTACTCCTCAGGCATAGTAACCTCAACCTTCATGATAGGCTCAAGAAGAACCGGGGCAGCCTTAGCCATAGCATCCTTGAATGCCATGGAACCGGCGATATGGAATGCCATCTCGGATGAATCGACTTCATGGTAGGAACCATCGTATACATCAGCCTCTACACCAAGTACAGGGAAACCTGCAATGATACCGGCCTTAGTAGCCTCCTCGATACCTTCGCCAACGGCTGGGATGTACTCCTTAGGAATAGCACCACCGACAACGGAGGATGTGAACTTGAATGTCTCCTCGCCGTTTGGATCCATTGGTCTGAAGTGAACCTTACAATGTCCGTACTGTCCACGACCACCGGACTGCTTAGCGTACTTAGAATCAACATCAACAGCCTTAGTGATTGTCTCCTTGTATGCAACCTGAGGTGCACCAACATTAGCCTCAACCTTAAACTCACGAAGAAGTCTGTCTACGATAATCTCAAGATGAAGCTCACCCATACCTGCAATGATTGTCTGTCCTGTTTCCTTATCTGTATGTGCTCTGAATGTAGGATCCTCTTCAGCAAGCTTTGCTAAAGCCTCACCCATCTTACCCTGAGCATCCTTTGTCTTAGGCTCGATAGCAAGCTCAATAACAGGCTCCGGGAACTCCATGGACTCGAGGATAACCGGATGCTGCTCGTCACAGATTGTATCACCTGTAGTTGTGAACTTAAGTCCAACTGCTGCTGCGATATCTCCGGAGTAAACCTTGTCAAGCTCCTGTCTCTTATTAGCGTGCATCTGAAGGATACGTCCAACACGCTCCTTCTTGTCCTTAGTTGCGTTAAGTACATAAGAACCTGAGTTCATAGTACCTGAATATACTCTGATGAATGCAAGCTTACCAACAAATGGATCAGCCATAATCTTGAATGCAAGAGCTGCGAACGGCTCCTCATCAGATGACTTTCTCTCTACCTCGTTGCCGTCAAGGTCAACGCCCTTGATAGCAGGTACATCGAGTGGAGATGGCATATACTCGATAACAGCGTCAAGAAGCTTCTGAACGCCCTTGTTCTTGTAAGCTGAACCACAGCATACAGGAATAGCACGGCACTCACAGGTAGCCTTTCTTAATGCCTTCTTGAGTTCCTCAACGGATGGCTCTTCACCCTCAAGGTATGCCATCATGAGCTCATCATCAAGCTCGCAGATCTTCTCTACTAACTCTGTATGATAAAGCTCTGCATCCTCCTTCATGTTCTCAGGAATCTCGCCAACAGTTATGTTGTCACCCTTCTCATCATTGTAGATGTAGGACTTCATCTCAAAGAGATCGATGATACCCTTGAACTCGTCTTCCTTACCGATAGGTAACTGAAGAACGATTGCATTCTTCTTTAAACGATTCTTAATCTGGTCTACACATGCGTAGAAGTTAGCACCAAGTATATCCATCTTGTTGATGAATGCCATTCTTGGTACGTTGTATGTGTCAGCCTGACGCCATACGTTCTCGGACTGTGGCTCAACACCACCCTTAGCACAGAAAACGCCTACTGCACCATCAAGTACACGGAGAGAACGCTCAACTTCTACTGTGAAGTCTACGTGTCCCGGAGTATCGATGATGTTGATACGATGCTCTAACGCACCCGGCATTGGCTTAGTTTCCTTCTCTAAGGTCCAGTGACATGTTGTAGCTGCAGATGTGATCGTGATACCTCTCTCCTGCTCCTGTGCCATCCAGTCCATGGTAGCAGTACCTTCATGAGTATCACCAATCTTATAGTTAACACCGGTATAGTAAAGAATACGCTCTGTTGTTGTTGTCTTACCAGCATCAATATGAGCCATAATACCAATGTTTCTGGTTCTCTCTAATGGATATTCTCTTCCAGCCAAAGGTTTGTCCTCCTAATTAGAATCTGTAATGAGCAAAAGCCTTGTTTGCCTCTGCCATCTTGTGCATGTCTTCTTTTCTCTTAACAGCCGAACCTGTGTTGTTAGCTGCATCCATGATCTCACCGGCAAGTCTGTCTTCCATAGTCTTCTCGCCTCTCTTACGTGAGAACATTGTAAGCCAGCGAAGTCCAAGAGCCTGTCTTCTCTCCGGTCTTACCTCGATAGGTACCTGATATGTGGCACCACCGATACGTCTAGCCTTTACCTCAAGTAATGGCATAACGTTGTTCATAGCTTCCTCGAAAACCTCAAGCGCCGGCTTGCCTGTCTTCTCCTCAACCTGTGTAAATGCACCATACACAATCTTCTGGGCTACGCCCTTCTTGCCGTCTAACATGATGTTGTTGACAAGCTTAGTAACCACTTTATTGTTGTATAATGGATCTGCTAATACTTCTCTCTTCTGAGTATGTCCTTTACGTGGCACGATTCTTCCCTCCTTAAAAAAATTTAATTCATAGGTACTCACATTTGCATAAGCATTACCGCTCCTGAAGCATTTTTGCCTGTAAATGTTCGTATACAATATAAGTGTCCACAAACATTCCTATCTAAAACATTAAGATTAAATGTTCTTGCTCCAGAGCATCTATGCTTGTGTGTTACGTGCTGGCAATTATCTATTAATCCTGCAACCTACAGGTACAATATTCTAATCCCGCACTTATTCTGCAAATATTACTTATTTAGCGTCCTTAGGTCTCTTAGCACCGTACTTAGAACGAGCCTGTCTTCTCTTGGCTACGCCTGCGGTATCTAATGTACCTCTTACGATGTGATATCTTGTACCTGGAAGGTCCTTTACTCTACCACCTCTGATAAGAACTACGCTATGCTCCTGAAGATTGTGGCCTTCACCCGGAATGTAGCTTGTAACCTCGATTCCGTTGGAAAGACGAACTCTGGCAATCTTTCTGAGAGCTGAGTTAGGCTTCTTAGGTGTAGCAGTCTTAACTGCTGTACAAACACCTCTCTTCTGTGGAGCCGCTGTGTCAATGCTCTTCTTCTGTAAAGAGTTGTAGCTCTTTAAGAGAGCAGGTGCAGTTGACTTCTTAACTGATGTCTGTCTACCTTTCTTAACTAACTGATTAAATGTAGGCATCTTATTTTCACCTCCTGATTAGAATAATGTAACTTTGGTTGCTTTCGTATCGAAAGTCTTAGAGCGCACAAAAAACACGCTGTTTTTCGCACGCTCTATTAGAATAGCAATTTTTTATTTTTTTGTCAATAGGTTTATTGCAAATTTTGCCGTAGCTTTAACACGTCTTTGCTTTATTGTATAATACATGCTATAACGTAAACCGGCCAATGGCATTCTTGAGTTCATCCGCTATCGCATTAAGCTCACTTGTATAGTTCACAATATCCTCCATAGTATTGTTTACCTGATCGACAGAAGCATTCACTTCCTCAGCCGCAGCTGCGGATTCCTCTGATACAGAAGCAATGCTTGTCATCTCACCTACAACAGCTTCCTTATTATTCTCCATTCTCTCATTCAACTGTGTTACCTCGGACAATCCGTTTATAAGCTGATCTATTGAATTGGAAATATCTTCAAAAAGCTTCTGGGTATCATTTATAGCATTCTGCTGTTCGGTAATAAGCTCATTATTCTCCTTCATAGCCTGTTCAGCCTGTGTAGCTCCCTGAACAACCTCGTTGATAATTGCTTTTATCTCATCTGTTGATTTTCTCGACTGATCTGCAAGCTGTCTTATCTCATCTGCAACAACTGCGAAGCCTCTTCCGGCATCACCGGCTCTTGCTGCCTCGATACTTGCGTTCAACGAAAGAAGATTCGTCTGGCTCGTGATATCGGCAATCACATCGGATATATAGTTAATCTTGTTTATGCTCTCCATAACTTCTTCCATAACCTGCATTGTGGTTCTGGACTTATCCATGGTAAGACCTGACTTATCAATAAGAAGGTTTACCATCTGCTTACCCTGTTCACTGAGCTTTCCTGTATTTCCTGACATCTCGTTTATGCTGTCCACATGCTGCTTGGTGTCATTAAGGCTTCCTGCAAGCTTCTCAACCTCATCCACCGCCTGCTGCGTGCTTCCCGCCTGATCGGTTGCACCAAGTGCAATATTATGTATGGCTTCCATAACCATATTGGTATTGTTCTTTGTCTCATCGGTGATTGTCGATATATTGCCGGCAACATCAACAATATTCTTGGACTTATTTTCCACATCACTTATAAGCTCAGATATATGTGAGGTCATTTCATTAAAGCTGCTCTCAAGCTGTCCGAATTCATCCCTGCGCTTCGTGATTATCCTGTGTGTAAGGTCTCCATCTGCTACATTCTTAAGTGCAGACTGCACCTTCTTTACCTCCCTCGCCATGTTAATAGCGACAAAAAGTGCAATCAGGATTCCGATTATACTTCCGAGCAGTCCTGCACCGCTGACAACGCTTGTAATAGCCTTTATGCTGGCATTATTTTCATCCTCGCTCACAACTCCAAGCAGAGTCCAGCCTGTTATCTCATCGGAGAGCACCGATATATACCATTTATGTCCTGATATATTTTCAATATAGCTTGTCTGTCCATCGTCTGATGTCTTACCCCAGAAATCAAATCCGCTGACATCACCGCCTGTAATCGTGTCCTTATCATTTCCTATTATAATCTTTCCGTTTTTGTCTGCCACAAGAACATAACCTGTACTTAAAAGACCGATGTTCTGTACATAGCTCTCAAATGCGGAAAAGGATACATCAAGACCTACCGCACCATAATTCTCTCCATCAATTTTAATCTCCTGTGCGATGGTTATAATCTGCTCGCCTGTCTGAGGGTCAGCATAAGGACCTGTGAAGGTCGCAAATACTCCCGCTCTCTTCTCGGAATTTATGCAATCCTTATACCACTGCTTCTGTGTGTTATCCACGCCCTCGGTAAATGTCTTTATTCCCTTTACCTTGCCCTCAACAGTTTCGAGATGCCCTTCCATATAATATCCCTTCGCCGTTGAATAATAGCAGCGCACCGGGCTGTCAACAACCTTAAGTGAAGCGATAAGCGAATCCTGTATGGCAGCCACATTGTCCTCGAATACACCTCTATCCTCTAGGTGCTTTACCTCATTTTTTCTGGTTACAAGATCAACCGGCTGGCTCATGGTTCTCATATAGGTCTGAAACCCCTTGAGTGTTTCGGTCACTGTCTGTGAGCTCGTAAGCTCTATGTTATCCTTCAGAACATTTTTCGTGGTCACTGTCACAAGTACGCCCGTCATAAGCGAAACGCAGAGAATTACCACAAGAAAATAAGCTATAAGTTTCGTTCTGATGCTTCTCACAAAAATTCCTCCTTTTCTTTTGCTCTTACATGTAAATATGTCTTTATTGTGTAAAGCGGACATTTGCAATCCGCTTTCGCTGCTTGCTCATGAACGCAGTCGCATCCCCTCACCCACCGCTTAGTGCTCTACACACTTGAAGCGGAGGATTGCTTATTCTGCGTTCAAATTAAATTAAAATCAAATAAAACGGGGACACCGGAAAAGATGTCCCCACTTTTATTTAAAGCTATATCTACTCCTCTGAACCTAAGTTCTCGGTTACTACAACGTCATCATTATCCTCACCAAGTGAAAATTCACCATCTTCGGATACATTTAACTCTTCTACCGTGTCGGTAGTGAGCTTAACCGAACGATATCTCTTCATACCTGTTCCTGCCGGAATCAGCTTACCGATGATAACATTCTCCTTAAGACCGATAAGCGGATCAACCTTACCATTGATAGCTGCTTCTGTGAGAACCTTTGTTGTCTCCTGGAAGGAAGCCGCTGATAAGAATGAGTTGGTTGCAAGTGAAGACTTCGTGATACCAAGAAGTATCTGGGTAGCCGTTGGCGGCTCCTGACCTGCCTCTAAAAGCTTCTCACATGTCTCGTTGAACTCAAGTGTATCTGCTGTCATACCCGGAAGGTACTCTGAATCACCAGGTGTCTCAATACGAACCTTCTTTAACATCTGACGAACAATAACCTCAACGTGCTTATCATTGATATCAACACCCTGAAGACGATATACTCGCTGAACTTCACGGAGAATGTAATCCTGAACCGCACGAACACCCTTAATCTTAAGGATATCATGTGGGTTAACGCTACCTTCTGTCAGCTCATCACCGGCCTCAATGTACTTGCCATCCTCTATTTCAGGCTTAATCCTTGAATTAAACGGAATGAGATAGTTCTTAGCCTCACCTGTCTCATTATTGGTGATAACAACTTCTCTCTTCTTCTTCTCATCACGAATGCTTACCACACCGGCGCCCTCAGCAATGATTGCAAGTCCCTTTGGTTTACGAGCCTCGAAAAGCTCCTCAACTCTAGGAAGACCCTGTGTAATATCATCACCGGCAACACCACCACTGTGGAAGGTTCTCATGGTAAGCTGTGTACCAGGCTCACCGATTGACTGGGCAGCGATGATACCAACTGCCTCACCGACCTGAACTGCCTGACCTGTAGCCATGTTCGCACCATAACACTTAGCACAGATACCGGAATGTGATCTACATGTAAGAATTGTTCTAATCTTAACTCTGTCAACACCTGTCTTAACGATAGCGGAAGCTCTCTTAGGTGTAACCATGTGGTTAGCTGCAACAACAACCTCACCTGTCTTAGGGTCTACAATGTCCTCTGCAAGGTATCTGCCTGTAATTCTGGACTTAAGGCTCTCAATCTCCTCCTTGCCATCCATGAATGCTTCAACATACATTCCCGGAATCTCAGCCCTGTTCTCAGCACAATCCACTTCACGTACAATAAGCTCCTGTGATACGTCTACAAGACGTCTTGTAAGGTATCCTGAATCCGCTGTTCTAAGAGCGGTATCGGACATACCCTTTCTGGCACCGTGTGCAGAAATGAAGTACTCGAGTACATCAAGACCCTCACGGAAGTTAGACTTGATAGGAAGCTCAATGGTACGACCTGATGTATCCGCCATGAGTCCACGCATACCTGCTAACTGCTTAATCTGCTGATTAGAACCACGGGCTCCGGAATCAGCCATCATAAAGATGTTGTTGTATTTGTTAAGACCTGATAAAAGCGCATCTGTGAGTTCCTCATCCGTCTTTTTCCATGTCTCTACAACTTCCTTGTAACGCTCTTCCTCTGTGATAAGACCACGACGGAAGTTCTTCATAATCTTCTCAACTGTAGCCTCGGCATCTGCAAGCATCTGCTTCTTCTGTGCCGGCACGGTCATATCAGAAATTGATACGGTCATGGAAGCTCTTGTTGAGTACTTATAACCCATTGCCTTTATAGAGTCGAGAACCTCGGCTGTCTTAGTGGCTCCATGAGTATTGATAACCTTCTCAAGAATCTGCTTCAAGCCCTTCTTTCCTACATGGAAATCCACCTCAAGCTTGAGCTCGTTCTCAGGAATGCTTCTGTCTACAAATCCAAGATCCTGTGGAAGAATCTCATTGAATATGAAACGTCCGAGAGTGGACTCTACGATACCGCTCTTAACCGTTCCATCCGGCATCTGCTTCTCAACATATACCTTAATTCTTGAATGAAGTGTAAGAGCCTGATTCTCATAAGCGAGAATAGCCTCATTGACACTCTTGAACATCTTTCCTTCACCAAGAGCAGGTGTCTCATCTCCAACAGATGTACCTCTCTCCTGGGTAAGGTAGTATATACCAAGTACCATATCCTGTGAAGGAACGGCAACAGGACCACCATCTGAAGGCTTTAAGAGGTTGTTAGGTGAGAGAAGAAGGAATCTGCACTCAGCCTGAGCCTCAACCGAAAGCGGAAGATGTACAGCCATCTGGTCACCATCGAAGTCGGCGTTGAACGCTGTACATACGAGTGGGTGAAGCTTTATAGCCTTACCTTCTACAAGGATTGGCTCGAATGCCTGAATACCAAGTCTGTGGAGTGTAGGCGCACGGTTAAGCATAACCGGGTGCTCCTTGATAACATCCTCAAGTACATCCCAGACCTCTGTCTCAAGCTTCTCTACCATCTTCTTGGCATTCTTTATATTATGTGCTGTTCCATTAGAAACAAGCTCCTTCATAACGAAAGGCTTGAAAAGCTCAATAGCCATCTCCTTTGGAAGACCACACTGATAAATCTTAAGCTCAGGTCCAACAACGATAACCGAACGTCCTGAATAGTCAACTCGCTTACCGAGAAGGTTCTGACGGAAACGTCCCTGCTTACCCTTTAACATATCTGATAATGACTTGAGTGCTCTGTTTCCAGGTCCTGTTACAGGACGTCCTCTTCTACCATTATCAATAAGGGAGTCAACAGCCTCCTGAAGCATTCTCTTCTCATTTCTTACAATGATATCAGGTGCTCCAAGCTCCATAAGTCTTGCAAGTCTGTTGTTACGGTTAATAATTCTTCTATACAAATCATTGAGGTCGGAGGTAGCAAATCTACCACCATCAAGCTGTACCATAGGACGAAGATCCGGCGGAATAACCGGAACAACATCCATAATCATCCATGAAGGTTTATTGCCTGATTCACGGAATGCCTCCACAACCTCAAGTCTCTTGACGATTCTGGCTCTCTTCTGTCCGGCTGCATCGACAAGCTCAGCCTTCAGTTCCTCAGAATCCTTCTCAAGATCTATTGCCTCAAGCAGTTCCTTGACTGCCTCCGCGCCCATACCGACACGGAAGGAGTCACTTCCAAACTGCTCACATGCATCATTATATTCCTTTTCGGAAAGAACCTGCTTATATGATAAGGTGGTTGTTCCCGGGTCAAGTACTATATAAGATACGAAATAGAGAACCTTCTCAAGGATTCTCGGTGATAAATCAAGGATTAATCCCATACGGCTAGGGATACCCTTAAAGTACCAGATATGTGACACAGGAGCTGCAAGCTGAATGTGTCCCATACGCTCTCTACGAACGCTTGCCTTTGTAACCTCAACACCACAACGGTCACAGACAATACCCTTGTATCTTATCTTCTTATATTTTCCACAATGACATTCCCAATCTTTCATTGGTCCAAAGATTCTCTCGCAGAATAAGCCATCGCGCTCAGGCTTAAGAGTTCTGTAGTTGATAGTCTCAGGCTTGGTTACCTCACCATGTGACCACTCAAGAATCTTTTCTGTAGACGCAAGTCCAATCTTGATTGAATCAAATGTTAACGGCTGATATGATTCATTATTCACTGTCTCTGGCATTTTAGGAACTCCCTTCTATTATTCTTCATCATCGGAGAAATCATCATCACTGCCAAAGTCTGAATCATCAAAATCATCGTCATCATTTTCTTCAACATTTGACATCTCTCCATCAACAAATTCCTGCTTCTGGTAGCCATGCTCGCCAAACTCGCCATCATCATACTTGAAATCCTTAAGCTCGTCATAGTTTGGTGTCTCATCGCCACCGATTATGCTCTCCTGAATGTTAACTTCCTCTCCGTTTTCGTCAAGAACCTTAACATCAAGTGCAAGTGATCTGAGCTCCTGTAATAATACCTTGAAGGATTCAGGAATACCCGGTTCAGGAATATTATCGCCTTTGATAATTGCTTCGTATGTCTTAACACGTCCTACAACATCATCAGACTTAACTGTAAGTATCTCCTGAAGAGTATATGATGCGCCATAAGCCTCGAGAGCCCAAACCTCCATCTCTCCGAAACGCTGTCCACCGAACTGTGCCTTACCACCAAGCGGCTGCTGTGTAACGAGTGAGTATGGACCGGTTGAACGTGCATGAATCTTATCGTCAACCAGATGGTGAAGCTTCAGGTAGTGCATGTGTCCGATTGTTACAGGGCTGTCAAAATACTCTCCTGTTCTACCATCTCTGAGTCTCACCTTACCATCTCTCGAAATAGGAACTCCCTTCCACTCTTTTCTGTGGTCAAGATGTTCACCAAGGTACTGCATAACGCCCTCGTTTACATCATCCTTATGCTTCTCCTTGAAATCTTCCCACTCCATATTTACATAATCGTTGGCAAGATCAAGTGTATCCATAATCGCACGCTCGTCTGCACCCTCAAAAATAGGTGTCGACACATTAAATCCAAGAGCCTTGGCAGCAAGACTTAAGTGAATCTCAAGCACCTGTCCGATATTCATTCGTGAAGGCACGCCGAGTGGGTTCAGCACAATATCAAGCGGTCTGCCGTTTGGAAGGAATGGCATATCCTCTACAGGAAGAATTCTTGAAACGACACCCTTGTTACCATGACGGCCGGCCATCTTATCACCGACAGAAATCTTTCTCTTCTGTGCGATATAGATACGGACTGACTGATTTACACCAGGTGAAAGCTCATCGCCATTCTCTCTTGTAAATACCTTAGCATCAATAATAATACCATATTCTCCGTGAGGAACCTTGAGTGAGGTGTCTCTAACCTCCCTTGCCTTCTCACCGAAAATAGCACGAAGAAGTCTTTCCTCGGCTGTAAGCTCAGTCTCACCCTTAGGAGTAACCTTACCTACAAGAATATCTCCGGCACGAACCTCGGCACCGATACGGATGATACCTCTGTCATCAAGATCCTTGAGTGCATCATCGCCGACACCCGGAACATCTCTTGTGATCTCCTCAGGTCCGAGCTTGGTATCTCTTGCCTCTGCCTCGTACTCCTCTATATGAATAGATGTATATACATCATCCATTACAAGACGCTCGCTAAGTAAAACGGCATCCTCGTAATTGTAACCTTCCCATGTCATGAAACCGATGAGAGGGTTCTTACCAAGAGCGATCTCACCATTGGAGGTTGAAGGACCATCAGCGATAACCTGACCCTTCTCAACAACATCGCCCTTTGTAACTATTGGCTTCTGATTGTAGCAGTTGCTCTGGTTGCTTCGTGCGAACTTAGTAAGACGATACTTGTCTATAGTTCCGTTCGCAAGCTTAATGTTGATTTCCCTTGATGTGGCAAGGTCAACAACACCTGCATTCTTAGCAACAACACACATACCTGAGTCTACAGCAGCCTTGTGCTCCATTCCTGTGCCGACAACCGGTGCCTCTGTTGTAAGAAGCGGAACCGCCTGACGCTGCATGTTGGAGCCCATGAGGGCACGGTTAGCATCATCGTTCTCAAGGAAAGGAATCATGGATGTAGCAACTGAGAATACCATCTTAGGTGACACGTCCATAAGGTCAATCTTGCTCTTTGCAAACTCAGAGGTCTCTTCTCTGAAACGGCCTGATACAGAATTCTTGACGAAATGTCCCTCTTCATCAAGCTCGGCATTAGCCTGTGCAACATAGTAGTTATCTTCCTCATCTGCTGTGAGATAACGAACCTCATCTGTTACGACAGGATTCTTAGGATCTGTCTTGTCAACAACTCTGTACGGAGCCTCAACAAAACCATACTCATTGATTCTCGCATAAGCTGCAAGAGAGTTGATAAGTCCGATATTAGGACCCTCAGGGGTCTCAATAGGACACATTCTGCCATAATGAGTATAGTGAACATCTCGAACCTCGAATCCGGCACGGTCTCTTGAAAGACCACCAGGTCCTAACGCTGAGAGTCTTCTCTTATGGGTAATCTCAGAGAGTGGGTTATTCTGATCCATGAACTGTGAAAGCTGGGAGCTTCCGAAGAACTCCTTAACTGCCGCAGTAACAGGCTTAATATTTATAAGTGTCTGTGCAGTAACGCCATCAAGATCCTGTGTTGTCATTCTCTCCCTTACAACACGCTCCATTCTTGACAGACCGATTCTGTACTGATTCTGTAAAAGCTCACCAACCGCACGAATACGTCTGTTGCCAAGGTGATCGATGTCATCCTTGTTTCCGACATGGTACTCAAGGTGCATATTATAGTTGATGGATGCCATAATATCTTCTATAGTAATATGCTTAGGAATGAGATCGCCGATATTCTTGCGGATTGCAGCCTTGATATCATCAAGATTGCTGTTCTCAGCAAGTATCTGTGAGAGAACCGGATAAAATACGCTCTCGTTAACTCCAAGCTCCTTAGCCTCTTCCTCCGTTATATCAACATGCTTAGTAATATCCACCATCATGTTGGAGAGAACCTTAACTCTTCTCTCACCGCACTGAAGCCATACAAAAGGTACAGCAGCATTCTGAATATCAAGAGCCTGTTCCTTAGTAAGAACAGTTCCTGCCTCTGCAAGCACCTCACCTGTTGTTGTATCAACAACATCATCGGCAAGTGTCTGGCCCGCAATACGATTGCGGAGATTAAGCTTCTTATTAAACTTGTAACGTCCTACCTTGGCAAGATCATATCTTCTTGGATCGAAGAACATGGCATTGATGAGACTCTCTGCACTGTCTACAGAAAGAGGCTCACCCGGTCTTATCTTCTTGTATAACTCAAGAAGACCTGACTGGTAGTCATCACTTGTATCCTTTGCAAGGCTCGCCATAATCTTAGGCTCCTCGCCGAAAAGGTCAATAATCTGGGCATTGGTTCCATAACCAAGTGCACGGATAAGCACTGTAACAGGAACCTTTCTAGTTCTATCTACACGCACGGAGAAAACGTCGTTAGCGTCCGTTTCATACTCTAACCACGCACCTCTATTAGGAATAACTGTACATGAGAATAACTCTTTACCAACCTTATCATGTCCAATCTCATAATAGATACCAGGAGAACGCACTAACTGGCTAACGATAACTCGTTCAGCACCATTGATGACGAAGGTGCCTGTAGCTGTCATAATAGGCAGGTCACCCATGAAAATCTCATGCTCCTTGATTTCCTCTGTCTCCTTATTGTAAAGTCTTACCTTTACCTTAAGTGGCGCAGCATAAGTAGCATCTCTCTCCTTACACTCTTCTATTGAATACTTCACATCTTCCTCACACAATGCGAAGTCTACGAATTCCAGGCTCAAATGACCACTGTAATCCGCAATAGGAGAGATATCCGCGAAAGCTTCCTTAAGACCTTCCTTAAGAAACCACTTATATGAATCTTTCTGGATTTCAATAAGGTCTGGCATCTCAAGAACCTCATTCCGTCTTGAATAGCTCATACGAATACTTTTGCCATAATGCATCGGACGTAATCTGTTTTTTTCCATTGACGTTTCACCCCTTGCGTTGATTTAATATGGTTTTCCATAAATTTGCATTAATAGGGACTTTCACCCATAATGTAGCATTTTCCAGTGTAGCACCACTATTCAAAGATGTCAAGCCCCTATTTGAATATTCTTTTGTAATTTTTTATATATTTTCTACAAATCAACATATTTAAGAGTATAAGAACAATTCCCAAGTCCTAAACTGTGTGCTGAAAATGCAAAAAAGGCTATGCGTCACCGCATAGCCTTTCAAATCCGATTGGGTAAAATTACTTAATAGTAACCTTTGCACCAGCCTCTTCAAGCTGCTTCTTAATAGCCTCAGCCTCTTCCTTGCTAACGCCCTCCTTAACTACCTTAGGAGCGGATGTAACAAGATCCTTAGCTTCCTTAAGACCTAAGCCTGTGATCTCACGAACAACCTTGATAACTGGAACGCCAGCGCCCTCTGTAAGCTCTACATCGAACTCTGTCTTCTCCTCAGCTGCTGCTGCGCCAGCACCTGCTGCTGCAACTACAACGCCTGCTGCTGCAGATACGCCGAACTCTTCCTCACATGCCTTAACGAGATCGTTAAGCTCTAATACTGTTAAACCCTTGATTACTTCAATAATTTCCTGAGTTGTCATTTTATTTTCCTCCATTAAATATTTTGAATATTTTAATATTGTTTCACATGAACATTCATGCTTCATGCAGCCATCTACCTTATATACAGTAAACAGCCGGATTATTATTCATACCTAACTCTGAATGAATTAAGCCTCTGCGTTCTTCTCAGCAATCTGCTTAAGAACACGAGCAAAGTTGGTAACAGGGGACTGAATGCTTCCAAGGAACTTGGAAAGTAATTCGTCTCTTGATGGGATAGTAGCAATAACCTTGATACCATTCTCATCATAGTATGTGCCATCAACGACACCGCCCTTTAACTGAAGCTTGTCTGCTGTCTGCGCGAACTGGAATAAAACTCTTGCAGGAGCTGTAGCATCAGTCTTAGAGATAGCGATAGCTGTAGGACCCTCAAGGCTCTTAGAAAGCTCCTCAAAAGGAGTATCCTTAACTGCTATGTTGATAAGAGTGTTCTTATACACCTTATAAGTAACACCAGCTTCTCTTAACTGCTTACGGAGCTGTGTATCCTGCTCAACTGTAAGTCCACGATAGTCAACAACAACTGCTGCTGCTGCGCCATCAAGAGCTGCGCTGATCTCATCAACGATTGGCTTCTTAATCTCTACTTTTGCCATGATTTCTTCCTCCTATTATATTTTTCTTTGCCATATATAATATAAGAAAAAAGCCCCCCGTAGCCGGAGAGCACACATAAGTCTGATACTTATATTATCCCTCGGCAGGTGTACTTAGCCTTATATCCGTCCGGATACCTGCTGTCTACGGCAAAATCCCTCATTCGTTATATATGCTATAAGAAAGAGAGCCGATTTCCATTCGTAAAAACAGAAATCTGTATATTACATTCCGTCCGGAAGTCCCGAACGGAATGCATTATATCATTAATATATATCCGGTGTCAACCGTTTTTTCATAAAACAGAAATACTTACCGAACCAAAAAAGAATTAACCAACGTACTTAGATGTGTTAACCTTTACACCAGGACCCATTGTGGAAGCAAGTGTAATGTTCTTTAAGTATGTTCCCTTTAATGATGAAGGCTTAGCCTTAACGATTGCATCCATGATAGCCTGGAAGTTGTCTGCTAACTGCTCTTCTGTGAAAGAAACCTTTCCAACTGGAACATGTACAATGTTAGTCTTGTCAAGTCTGTACTCAATCTTACCAGCCTTGATCTCGTTGATAGCCTTTGTTACATCCATAGTAACTGTACCAGCCTTAGGGTTTGGCATTAAGCCCTTAGGTCCAAGTACACGACCAAGACGACCAACAACGCCCATCATATCAGGTGTAGCAACAACTACGTCGAACTCAAACCAGCCATCGTTCTGGATCTTTGGAATAAGCTCCTCGCCGCCTACATAATCAGCTCCTGCTGCCTCAGCCTCATTAGCCTTGTCACCCTTAGCGAAAACTAAGACTCTTACAGTCTTACCTGTTCCGTGAGGAAGAACTACAGCACCACGGATCTGCTGCTCAGCGTGACGTCCGTCACAACCTGTTCTGATATGCGCTTCAACTGTCTCGTCAAACTTTGCAGTTGCTGCCTTCTTAACTAAAGCTACTGCTTCAGCCGTATCGTAAGCCATTGTACGATCGATTAACTTGGCAGCTTCTGTATATTTCTTACCTTTTTTCATTATCAATAACCTCCTAGTGGTATTTGCGGGGAAATCCCTCCCACGTCTTGTGCTCGGCTCCGTGCCGAAATTAATTCAAATTAATCCTCTACAACGATACCCATGCTTCTTGCAGTACCAGCGATCATGCTTGTAGCTGCTTCAACGGATGCTGCGTTGAGATCCGGCATCTTAAGCTCAGCAATCTTCTGAACCTCAGATCTCTTAATTGTTGCGACCTTAGTCTTGTTAGGAACACCTGATGCAGACTTAAGATTACAAGCCTTCTTAAGAAGAACTGCTGCTGGAGGAGTCTTTGTTACGAAGCTGAAGCTTCTGTCAGCGTAAACAGTGATAACAACAGGAATAACCATTCCATCCTGATCTGCTGTTCTTGCGTTGAACTCCTTTGTGAACTGCATGATGTTAACACCATGCTGGCCAAGTGCAGGACCAACTGGTGGAGCCGGTGTTGCTTTGCCGCCTGGAATCTGTAATTTGATATAACCTTCTACTTTCTTTGCCATTTTGGCACCTCCTAAATAATGTGGTAATTGCGGGGAAATCCCTCCCACTTCCGCATGCCGTGTATATATTATGTACAATGCATGACGGACGCATCAAAAAATTGTTACATTTTCTTAATTTCTGTGAAACTTAACTCAACCGGTGTTTCACGACCGAACATGTCGACGTTGATTGTAACGCTGCGCTTGCCTGCGTTGACGCTCTTAATCATGCCGACTGTCTTATCCCAGACGCCGCTCGTCACGATGATGCTGTCGCCAACCTTGTACTCTGAATCTGCTGCAAGGATGACATCGCCCATGCCTAACGCCTTAATCTCGGACTCTGACAAAGGAACAGGCTTAGATCCCGGTCCGACAAAGCCGGTAACGCCTCTGGTGTTACGGACAACATACCAGGTATCATCATTCATAATCATGTTCACAAGCACATAACCAGGGAACATCTTGCGCTGAACCTGCTTGGTAACGCCGTTCTTAACCTCCTGAACGTCTTCCATTGGTACCAGAACCTCAAGAATCTGATCCTGAAGATGTCTGTTTTCAATTGTCTTTTCAATGTTAGCCTTAACCTTATTCTCATATCCTGAGTAGGTATGGGCTACATACCAATTTGCCTCTGACATTCCTAATCCACCTTTTCCTTACTTTACTAAGAACCCTAAACCGAAACGAAACACAATATCAATAACGGTTATCAGCACACCTAAAATAACTGAGATAATCACAACCGCACCGGTCTGTTTACCGACGGTCTCCGGGGTCGGCCATGAGATAGTCTTGAACTGTCCCTTAAGGCCTTTGAACCAGCTTGTCTTCTTGGCAGCCGGCTTCTTACTCTTCTTTTCAGAATCGCCCATAATTACCTCCAATTACTTTGTTTCCTTGTGTAATGTGTGTGACTTACAGAACTTACAATACTTCTTTGTCTCCATTCTGTCCGGATGTGTCTTCTTGTCCTTAGTCATGTTGTAATTACGCTGCTTGCACTCTGTACATGCCAATGTTATCTTTACACGCACAACTTCCACCTCCAATTAGTTTCTTTTAATAATTAGTGTTTTTAAGGCATAAAAAAAAAGCCTTAGCTCTTCCATAGCTAGTTTAGAATATCATAGGGCACATTGTAAGTCAAGCTTTTTTTTAATATTTTTATTGTACTTCTTCCTATTATATGTTATATTTACCTTAATCAGATTGTGAAATTTATGTGAACTTATATTCATCATGGCTGCAAACGGATTTTCAGTCACTATATATAATTACGCCACACGGAGGTGACACTTTTGATTAACAGTGTATATGATTATTATATAAGTACATACGGAAACAGAACGATATCACGCCATGACTCCCACAAGAAGAGTGAGCTGCGCGATATATACAACAACATTGTAAAGATTAACAAAGCTTCCCCATTATATAAGGTAGATATGTCTGAGAGTTCCCAGAAGCTCGCCATCGACATCAAGGAAGCTGCGCGTGCGCTTACTGATACCCTGAGCGACATTACCGACATCTCAGACGACACTGCTCCTATAGGAATTACCGCTATATCCGACAATCCTGCTCTGGTTACGGTCAGCTATTCAGGAAGCAGCATGCCGGACGACAGTGAACTCACCTTCGATGTCAAGCAGCTTGCCTCACCACAGGTCAACATAGGTGAGTATGTATCCTCCGGAGCCAAGATTCTCTTTCCGGGGACTTACTCTTTTAATATTGAGAACAACGACAGCACATACTCACTCGAATTCACCGTCAAGGACGATGACAATAACGGCACTATTTTAGGCAAGCTCGCCAAGTCCATATCACACTCCGGTATAGGTCTTGATGCGGAGGTTATCCAGAACCAGTATGCACAGAAGGCACTCAGGATTACTTCACAGACAACAGGAAGCCATAAGGGCTCCCCTACACAGTTCAGAATAACCGAGGGAAACACCAATCATTTAACCGGTGCAGTCAAGCTGTATGGTCTTGATAATATTGACAGTTATCCATCCAATGCCGTATTTGACCTCAATGGCAGGTCAACGATATCTGAAAACAATTCATTTCTCGTTGACGGCTGTTATGAAGTTACACTTCACGGAACCTCCGCAGAATATGGTGAAGGCAAGGTTACCGCAATGAAGGACGGCAGTGTCCTGCTTGATGAATACAACAAGCTCGCCGATAACTACAATCGTTTTCTCGAGTTATCCAACAGCAAGGATACACATGAACTGCGTATGCTCCGCTCAACCGTCACCTCCACGGTCAAGCGCTATCGCCAGACCTTAGAGAGCAACGGCTTTACGGTAAACGATGACAATACCTTGTCCGTTGATTCCGATTCACTGACAGCCTCAGCTAAATCAGGTTCCATTTTTGACAACCTCAATAACCTCGGTGCCTTCAAGGATGCCCTGAGAAAAAGAATCAATAACATTGAGATTAACCCTATGGAGTATATAAATAAGAAGGTAGTGGCATATAAGAATCCACACAAGCTTATTTCCTCCACCTACTCCACATCAATCTACACAGGCATGATGTTTGACCGGTCGCTGTAAGGCAGACCGGTCTTTTTTATTAAGGACGGCTTTGGGGATATAGTTTGGGACGATACCATTCTGATACTGCCCAAAAGAAATTGTTATTCAGTTATGTAGTAATTGCCTCTTCAATAGCTCTGAGCCGGACATCATAATTATGCAGCTCCCGCACCTTTTTCTGTCCATTCAGGGCAATCCGCTTTCTCTCATCCTCATGCGAAAGGTAATAGCCCACCTTTTTCACAAGGTCCGCCTCATCCTCGAACCACACAATATCCTCGCCGTTCTTAAAATACATCACTAGCTCCGGCTGGAAGTTGGTAATGCAGAACCCGCCCGCCGCAAGTATGTCCCACACCCGTAACGGTATTCCGCTCCTTATATTCCTTATTGTAAAATTGAGATTTATTCTGCTCGCATAAAAGACAACCGGTGACTCGTCCCAGTAGCGGACAGGCCCCATATTGTGAGCCAGCACGAAATCCGCATTCTCATCATCCGTGAAAACTCTGACATTGAACCTCTTCGACAGTGCTCCCAGAAGCTTGTACCGCTCCAACTGCGCTATCTTGAACCCGAGCACCGTCGTCGAAAAGATAAGCGATATATTTGAGAACGAGCGAGCGCTCTTCTCTATCCTGAAATGCCTATTCAGCTCGTCCATTATCTCAGCCGTCAACATTCCATCGATATAATTCTCCCCATAAATCTCCATCTGCAGCTTCATAAGCGCATCAAAATATCCCCGCACATAATCAGGAAGCATATCCTTAATCTCGTCGTAGGAGTTCTTGCGATACATACTCCCAACAAAGGATACATCATACAGATAATCCTGCCCGGGCATTTGAGAATTTTCCTGCCAGCTCCCAATCACCTCGTCCGCCCTCTCAACAGCAGCCGCAAGCGGGAGATAATATACATTCGCGCCGCGTTCCTTAAAATCCATATAGCAAAATCTGTCAAATATAAATATGTAATTGCACTTGTTAAAAATCGACTCATGGTACATAGTCGACAGCGGACTGTCGCAGGTCCAGCAGATATATTTCAGTCCCGTTTCAGAAAGTTGTTCACATATATCGGAGATAATTGGAAAATAATTCACAGAAAACACCGCATCATACACACACTCTGTATTTTCTCCCGCAAACAGTTTTTTGGGGAACTTTTCAGTGAAGTTATCGTCCTCCTCAAAGTTCCCCAATTCCATCTCAAACATGTCGACCACATGCCCTCGCCGCCTGAGAGCCGCTATTATGTCCGACTGGTTATAAGCTTTCCAGCAGTAAAAAAGAATTCTCATGGTTATACTCCCTCATTCCTCACAGAAACATTTTCACAAAATTATACAAACATATCGTGCGTCCATCACGAAAACAGATAATATTTTAGATATATTTTCACGAAATCTTTCACGCCCGCCTACAGCTTCATCATAAGCTTCACATAGTCCTCCGTCTTGCCGTGCATTATCTCAAAGCCCTTCTCAAGTTCATCAATACCGTACCTGTGAGTGATAAGCTCCGCCGGGTGAACTGCTCCCCCGGCAAGGCGCTTCTGAACATAATGCCAGTCATCGCGCTCGCTGTCGGCAGCATCACTGCCATAATAGGCAGAATTCCACGTCCCCGTGACAACGAGCTGATGCCTTAATATCTTCCAGTATATATCGCGCGCAAACTCCATATCCGAATGTGGATTTCCAACCATGCACACACGCCCGGCTGGTGCCGCAACATCGACCGCCTGCTCCACCGTAGTCCTGTTTCCCACGCACTCGAACACCACATCTGCGCCATAACCGCCCGTGCGCTCCATAATCCACTTTTTGACATCGGTATTCCTGCTGTCGCAGAAATTATCCGCACAAATTCCCATCTTCAGCGCGCTCTGCCTCTGGAAATCCTTGTTTCCGACCACCAAAATATTCTTGATTCCCATATCAATCAGAAACATCACTATAAGCTCTCCGATTGTCCCCAACCCGCATACGACAACCGTATCCGAAGTCTCAGGCTGTACACGCCTTATAGCATGAACCGCAACCGCCATCGGCTCGGACATCGCTGCCTCCTCATACGCCACATTATCCGCAAGCTCTATAAGATTCCACTCCGGCACCGCAACATACTCTGCAAAACCACCGTCCCGCCTCGAGCCAAGATAGCTGTAGCTGCGGCACATCTCGTACCGGCGCTCACTGCAAGGCCTGCACTCCCTGCACGGGATAAGCGGGAACACACCCACTCTCTTTCCAATCCACGCGTCCTTTACCTCCGCCCCAACTCCTACGACCTCACCTGCGAACTCGTGTCCCGGAATGAGCGGCATGCTATGTGCGCCCGTGTCATATATCCGCGGAATATCTGACCCGCAGATTCCCGCAGCATGCACCTTCAAAAGCACCTCACCCGCTGCCGGCTGCGGCACGCTGACCTCATCCAATGTTATTTTGCCTATATCGTGTAGTACCCATGCTTTCATAGAAATTTCTCCTTAAATCTCTCCAAATCTGCAGCCGTCGTAATCTTATAGTTTCCCTCATCTCCTGCCACCATGGCGATATCCATGCCTGCCATCACCGCCGGCTCCGTGGAACCGTTAATTGACAAAATTCTGTCAGGCAGCAACGCCATATTAGCCGTATAATATTTCTCAAGGTCAAACAGCTCCGGTGCCTGTCCCGCAAACAACCGGCTCCGGTTTAGCAGCTCTGATACGCTCACCCCATCTTCGCTCAGATACACCGTATCCTTCATCGGAAGCACCGGCATCGCGCCGTCATGCCCCTTCGCCCCTTCAACGCAGCGTCCAATCAGCTCTTCAGACAGCATCGGCCGTGCCGCGTCGTGCACCAGCACGCTCCCCTTATCGTCTATGCCAATGCTTTCAAGCCAGCCCCTTATATCTTCAATTCCATTAAAAATAGACAACTGACGGTTAGCTCCCGGCTTGGAAAATCCCTTAAGCCTGCCATTCACATCATATGTCTTCACACATTCCCTTATATATTCCTGCCAACGCCCGTCCGCAACAATCCATATATCGTCTATGTACCCGCTCTTTGCAAATGTCTCAAAGCAGTACGAAATTATTGGTCTGTCGTTCACCTCAATATATTGCTTCGGTATATCCGCGCCAAGGCGTGTCCCCGTTCCGCCCGAGAGAATTAATGCCGTTATCATACGCTCTGCTCCTGCTCGACAAGCCTTAACTCAACATGCTTGCCAACCACAGCCGCATACTTCTGCAGAACCACCAGCGTCGGAACTCTGCCGCCCGCCTCAAGGCGCGTTATATTCGACGGAAGTATCCCCGTAATATCCGATATGTCCTGCTGCGTCATTCCAAGACGGTGCCTCTCGTCAATCAGCTCCTTCAAAAGCTGGTCTGTCTGCCCCAGCGCAATCTTCTGAATTTCCTCCGCGTAAGCCAACAGACGCCTCTGTCTAGCCTCGCGCTCCTGCTCGTAATCTTTTCTGTTTCCTTCGATATCGATTATCATAAATTAGTCCTCTTCAATATTAGTTATATATCAAAATCCATACTCCATTATCAACACTTTTTTCCCCTCAAGTGCAAAGAAGTAATGCCTTATGTGCTACATCTATTTTATTTTTATATTATATCATTATTGATATCTTTTGTAAATGGCGGCACCATTCAGATGCCGTCCTCACTCATTTACAAAACCTACAACCGTCCCCCTTAATTCCTAATTGTTTATAAGCTTATCAACAATCTCTTTTATTATTTCTCCGGACGTATTTTCAATCTCGTAATTAACTGAATTAATTTTTCTAATTGCCGACCTTAACTGCTCCATGTTGTCTGTTGTAATTGACAGCTCAGGATTATCCTGCTTCAGCACCCGTAACACATTATCAACCGCAAATCTTGGTACTCCCAGCTTTGACACAATTACCGCTTCCTTACTTGATACCCCATAGTAAATATAAGAAGGCAGCATTTGAGCATTCTCTGTCTGCAGGTCAAAGCTCACTGCCTGATATATATTCATTCCCCATGGCATATAGGACTTCATCTGGCTGTTAAGATAACGGTTACATAAAGATATTACATCTTCATCACTCTGCCCTGTCCGCTTGATTCTTTTTGCGATATCCTTTACTTTATCGCCATTCACCCAACCCATAAGCAGTTTAGCTATGCTCTCCGGATCAAGAGTTCCCTGTCCTAACATATCAATTTTTATCTCCGGAATCCTCGCAATTATGTTGATAATTTCTGTCAAACGCTCAATATTCTTAGTTTGAAGAATGATTTCTGAAGCCTTATACTCGTTATCTCCGCTTTCCTTTAATCTATTGATAAATGCGCCAATAATTGATTTAACCTTTGTGTAACTTATATCGCTGATACCTAATTCATCAGCTTTCGCCATGTCCTCCTTCTTATTTTCATTAATATGGCGGACATATTGCGTCACAAATGTATTTAATTTTGTTTGTGCACTAATAAAACCTTGCTTTTTACTCAAACTATGATACAAATAGGAATCCGTCAATATTCCTCTGATTTTAGCAATATCGCCGGAATTAATGTTATAATCATAGCTTATATTTAATATATGATTTATATATTGCAACAGATTTAATATCGGTGCATTCTGAGGATCTTTAAGGACATTATAATCAAGACTTATGAAGTTATTTCTTGCAAAAAATGTATTTAACGAAGATATCACTTCCTTCAAATCCGATTCAATATATTTTTTAACCAACTCCTTGGTTTCTTTCTGTGAACCTGCATATGAAAGAATAATATATCCCTCTTTATCCTTGTAAGCCCTGCCTGCACGACCCGCAATATTCCAAAACTCGGCATTAGATAGTTCACCCTTGTTACGCAGCTTAACGGTATCAAAAATAACCGTATTAATCGGAAAATTCATCCCCTGCGCCAATGTCGTCGTTGCAAAAATAAGCTTTATTTTATTGTTACGAACCAAATCCTCAATAGTTTCCTTAACCAAGCTTGATAACCCTGAATTATGATAACAAATACCACATTTCAGACATTCAATTAAAGGATCATTTTCTCCGTTTTCCAGCTTAACAATTTCTATTGCACGACGAATCTCCTCATCATTGCTCATATCCTGCAGCATATCTTTGGACTCAAAATATATTTTTGCATAAGATGCCAGTTTCATGGTGGTTCCTCTGCCACCACATAAAACAAGAACATTCCCTTCCTGACTGATAAAATCATTTAATACAGTACAAAGCCGCACCGTGTTGTCAACACTCTTTAAACCAAGTTCATCTTTCACCGCCCTCGGACTCAAGTTCAGGGCAATTTCTACATTCTCTGTTCCCAATTGGTTTCTCGGGGATTTATAAAACTGTAAAAAGGATCTTGTTTTCTTACTATCAAGTAAGTTGCAGCCAACATATTGTCTGGTTGGCGCCCACTCTATTGAAATAGTCTCCGCGTTCCTCGGTGAGTCGGCTAACCATTCACTAATTTCCCGTGCATTACTAATAAAAGGACTTAATAAAAGGAAATTAGCCTCTTTCATATTCTGCTTTATGGCCGATAAAACCAATTCGAACTTAGAACCTCTTGCCTCGTCTCCTAAATTGTGTGCTTCATCCATAATAACTAAGCGTGTATTTTTTATTGACGGATGATTTTGTCGTACAAGAGCCTCGAGCTTTTCCGGTGTACTGATCAAAATATCAATATGCTGTTGTGTCAAAATTTCATTTTCTATCTCGTCAACATCATAATATGGCAGCGCTGTTTCTATATTAAACTTGAATTCTTTAAAGTCACTTTGCAGATCAATCCTGACCTGATCAATAAGAGCATTTGTAGGAACAATATAGCAGACTGTAGGTTTAAAATCAGGCGTTGTGTAATTATGAATACTAAACAATATCTGCATTTCTGCCAACAATGACTTTCCCGCACTGGTCGGCATTCCGACAACAATACTCTTTTTAGGTGTCAGCACATCGGATATAACCTCTCTTTGTGACGGCAAAAAAGAATAAATATACCTATTACCGTTTGAAAGGTTCTCTTCAATAAACTTTCTGATTAACGGCGATTTTTCCGCAATATTCCATATCGAATTTTCTGCTACCCTCTCATATGCATATCGTAGCAAATGCCCAATAAGTTTCAAGTCAATACTCTCATTATCCAGTAAATGAAATGCATTATACGAATACATATCAATAACGCTATATATATCCTGATTTTCAGAACTATCAATCTTGCCACTGAAAAGATATTCTTTTAAAACCGTGGTCAAATAAATAATATTTCCGTAAGAAGCAATCCTTAACCCAACCAATATATCTAACTCATCTTTTGCAAGTTCTTCTCTTTGAGCCTCAGCAAGATTATTGTCTGCCCTTTCTATAAAAGAATTCAACTGCATCAATCCATCATAATTTTTGATATTACTCATCAATAACACAATCAGATAATATGTATCATATTCCAGTTTCTGCATTATTGAAAATTTATTATACAAACCCATCATTTGGGTCAATTTAACATTATATTCCTTAATAACCAGATCAGACATTGTCTGCCTGTCTGCCATATAGGATAACATACTATACATGACCAGATATGACATATTTTCCCAACATTCATTATCATTAACCTGATACAAAACCTGTTCATACAGTGATGCCACTGTCCCGCATAACCCTGCAAGTAATTCTTTTCTTTTGCCACTCTCTATTAAGTCCATATCGGGATTTTCTAATACAATTTCCAATAAAGCATTCAGCAGATTGGCCTTAGAAATCAAATCACTATTCGAATATTTCTTACTTTGTTTTTCAGCAGAAAACTTATTATACAAACGACCGGTCTCAATGTCTGAGAGCATAACAATAAGCGAAGAAATATTTTCTTCGCTTACATCAAATACATTCTCTATTGAATTTATTATACTCTCAATATACTCCATCACTATTCACCTATCGCCTCTTCATAAATTTCATTGCTAAATTCAGAAAATTTCTTCCTGAATGAAAAAATTATGTTCTCTACATTCTCTTTTTTAACGCCCTGCAAAGAAAAATCCATAAAATCTCCTGCATTGATGGCAGGAAAAACATTTTCATTATTTCTGAGTAAACATGGAAAAAACATTATATTATCCGCTAAATCTTCCTTTTCTCCTGCAATTAATTGCGCTAAGAAAACCACTATCTTCTCTAAAATATCATCCTGCATTTTAACATTTCTTATGCCATGCATATACTCCAAAATCTCATGAGAAACACGGTTATCCACATTATCAATCGCCTTCTGGATATCCTCTTGCAAAGGCTGCACAGATTTACACGGTATTTGATCCGACTCAGATGCCTTCACTTCACATACAACGAAACGAATTCTATCATCATCTATCCAGATACCCGGAACATCTATTCCGTCTGTATGCTTGTTAATCTCAACATTTTTCAGATTTATTCTTTTATCTGCCTCATCATAAAACTTGCAGCCATATTTTTGCTCTAACAGATATTGCCCCATCCATTCCGTAACACGCTCTCTTCGAACATCAAATTGAGGTTTTTTAGCCTTTTTAGGAATATTAATTCTGGCAGCCTGTTCATTAAATCTGGCTATAAAAGCCGGATCCAAATTTTTTGTCCCATAATAAGTCAAATCATATTCTTCAACATTATGTACTTTAGATATCTTCACTTTATTGATTAAATATGCTTTTAATTCATTAAAGCTTTCATCGTCCTCAACATCAAATTCAAAAAGCTTAACCTTCAAGCCATTTAACTCTGTTTCAAGTACCTTTGATATACCTGCCATTGTGTAAACCACCTTCAACTATATTATACATCGTGTTTTCCCTTGAAATTACTATAACATACCTGGATTTCTTTATTATATATTTAACATATACCGTTATTAATCTAAAATTTAATTTTGACGCCTTTATTATGGATTTACGATTGAAAATAAATTTTTATTTAAAGTCACATTACATTTTAGTTCCAATGATTCTTTTTATAATCAAATTCTACTCTATGCGATTGATTCTGAGAACATTCCCAAAAGTATACTTTTCGAAAGTTAGAATAAAGCATGTACATATTTCCAATTGGCTTCATCTCGCAATATGGACATTTTTTCCCTTTTATCTGATAGATTTCTCCTTCTATATTCATATAACACTTTCCTGTCCCTCTTATATCCTTAGGATCTGAACTTTCCGAATTACGAATAGCTTCTAAAAATTTATATAACCATTCAACTTTAGATTGTAATTCCACAAAACTACCTTTTCGCAGCAATCTTAAAATATCAAACGCATCATATAAACAAATCAACAATAAACATACACCACATATAAAAAGTATTCCCATGACAGCAATTAAATAAATTTTTGCATTGTTGCTCATTACATTAACTGAACTTTTATAATTAATATTATAAATTATTATAGCAATTAAAACAAATACCCCACCAAATATTGCTTCGTATCCTTTTTTCTTAATAATTTTTACAATAGAAGTTTTTTCTCTCTCGACCACTGTCGTTTTTATTGCATTTTTTTCTTTAATAATGGTTTGTACTGAATCTCGCACATCTTGTTGAATTTGTGCATTATTTCCATTTCCAATAATAATAACATTATTAGAATTTTTTTTAACCATCTCTTCTACAAATATCAGCGTACTATCACAAAATTTCATAGCATCGCATTCTTTCTGTAATCTTATATGAATACTTTTAAGCGTATAAAATTTTTCAAAAATCTTCTCTCCTAGCTTGCTATATGTATTCTGCAAATTTATATATTCTTCTGTGTAACTATTAAATAATACTTTTAATCTCAAACATATGCTATTATCCACTGCTTTATTCTGAATTGCAACTATGGCATCATTTAATACATTAACTGCTTCCATGCAAAAGCGAAGGTGGGATTCTAGAAACTTGTCTACATTTTTTTCTTTTATATATGTACTTTTCTTTATTTTGTCTAATTCTACTATAATATTATTATAATTATCCATATGTGTATGATACATTCTTAATATCTCTTCGTACGTATACTGATGAGTCGATTTTCCCATTTACTATCTCCACGTTTGTACTCAAATTTTTTTACCCATATCTTGTTGCGAATCGGTATTTCCCTGCTGGACTTGCACGTCTTCAGCATTGCCCCAAAAATTAGTTATATAATTTACTATTGCTGCATTTTCATGCGCAGTCCTCTTTTCAATCTCTGAAAAAGAATAATTTTCCCCAATTATTCCATTTTCCTCTAATGTTAAAGTCCAATCTAAAATATTATTTTTAACCCTACTTAAAATAGAATATACTTGGTTTTTTCCAAATTCCAATCTATATTGCGTATTGAATTTACAGCACTTTGATGCATACTTATTCATTTCTGCTGGTAGGTTCGCTACCAATATCTCGCTCTCTGTATCTTTGTATAAATCATACAACTCTGAAACTGAATTACTTAATTTTGTTTGTGTAAAGGTTGTTTCAGCTATTGCAGAACCCATAATTACAGGAAGCCATCCTCTAAAAGGATTTAAGGCTTTCAACTGTCCATGTATCACTCTATATTCTGGTACATCTTTTTTCCCATATCCCTTTTGCTCACATTGTATCCATTCCTCAAAATCTGATAGTTTTAACTTTCTGGCAATAACATATGCCTTTCTTAATAAAGACTCTACATCAGCATTTTTATCCATAGCTTCTCTTTGTAATTCCAAAACAATTCCATCCATAATTATTCCTCTACATGATAAGAGCCTTTATTCCTTCTGCAATGCCTGTTGCAATCAAACCTTGGCCTACGCCTATTGATAGTTTTTTTAATTCATTTAATAATATTTTTATTTTACTAGGGTTTTCTTTCTTTTTAGCTAATTTTTCAATATCAGTAATTTTTTCTCTTATTTCCGTTGCCTTATTTCCAAACTCGTCGTCCAGAATATTATCGTATTTTTTAATTTTATTTACAAACTCAATAATCTTCTCAAAATCTAATGTTTCTTCAGAAACAATTGTTTGTGTTTGCGAAGAATTAAAAGTTTCTTGTTGAAGTTGTATATTACTTCCACTACCCCAAATGTTAGTTATATTATTACTCATATCTACCTTACATGATAATTAATCAAGTCAATTACCACTTTTCCTTTCTTTTAATATTGTTGTGTAATACAATTCATACAATATAGACTTTTGCCTTTATCATATAGCCCTATTGCCCAAATCAAAATATTTCTGTCACCTATATCTAATCTACATAAACCTTTCTCCTTTACAGCACTTCTTATCTAAAAGTATAACACATTTATATTGTTTTGTAACCTGCCAGAGTTGTCAAATTATCATATAAGCAATTTTACATCATATTATTTAATATTTTTTATATACTAAAAATCAACTCCATTATTTTCTGCACCTGCGGCAGCACGCCTAATCTCCCAGCTTTTTCCACTATGTCATTCAGTACACTTTCAAGTGTTCCTGTCTCTTTATAATCCACCAGATACTTTCTGAGCAGATATATTCTATTCTGAAAATACCCCGATACATCAGAGGAAAGTCCCCCTTGCGTTGTCGAGGCTTCCATGACCACTTCCGGCAGAAAACCGATTTCGTATGCCTTAGATACCTTCAGTACAAAATCCCAGTCCTCAAGGCACCGCATATCCTCGTCAAATCCTCCAATCTTCTCAAATACATCTTTTCTCATCAATATGGTTGGAGCTCCGATTGTATTTTTCACAAGCAATCTTGCAAAAATATTTCCGGAAAGCCCATCAGGTTCGCTGCAGTCCGGAACCACTATCTCATTTCCGGAATCCAGTTTCATCATATAGCATCCATACACCAATCCGTAACTTAAATTTTTCTCATATAAATGCATCTGCTTTTCCAACTTATCAGGCAGCCACAAATCGTCGCTGTCATGGAATGCAATATAGCTGCCACGGGCGTAGGATACACCCAGATTTCTTGCTGCCGCCGCGCCACGATTTTCTTCACGCAGATAGTATCTCACTCTGGAATCTGCGATTTTTTCTACAACCTGCCTTGTGGTGTCATCAGAAGCATCATCTATCACAATTACCTCTATGTCCGAATACGTCTGAGCCAACACGCTACGAATAGCATTTTCTATACAATATGCCCTATTATATGTCGGTATCACAACACTAATTAATTCCATTTTCTAATCCCACACCTCCTTATAGCTGTCTCCCTCGAACTCTTCCTGCGCTATCTCAAGCATCCTTTTTGCTGACAGCTTAGACTGATACTCTCTGTTGTTAAACAGATTTTCATGGTCTGCCCTGACTGAATGTGCTTTTTCAAATGATATTGCATAAAAATCTCTACCCAGCCAGTCATAATCCTCACCCGTCATATTGTCTGAATGAAAAAATTCCCCACCATATCGAAAGGAATGCCAGTTTCTAAGCCGATATGCCTCAGGATGTTTCAATAGTATGTAAGTTCCATAGCTTTCAAACTCACTGAAGCTGTTAGACTGAATATCTGCAATATCGATAGACCATATCACTTTCTCCCAGAAATTGCTTCCCTGATAGTCTGCCTTTTCTATCTCATCAAGCAATTCACACATCAATTTCGAATTAATCAACATATGTTCCGCGATAAAAGATTTTTCTATGCATTTGTGAAGCTCCGGCACAAGCTTTGTAAGTGTATTAAAATATTCCTCATGGTATTCATGCTTTAAATCAAGATATGGTAATCCCTCATCATTAAACATGGAAAAATGTCTGCACGGAATCGTATCACCATCCCATACCAGATAATATTTATCCCTGCACACTCTTGCATACTGCATCTTCAGAAACTGCTGATAATACCAGCCCGTTATATTCCGTGGCAGCTCCCTGCCCTCAAGCCATTCACTCATGCGGCTTTCCATAACCTTATGGACGGCATTGAACTGTAGGATATCATTTTCATCAATCCACTTTATACGTTCTCCAAGATCTGCCTCCCTCACAAGTCTGCCTACTTCCTTGAATAATCCGGGGTGAAATCCATCACCTGTCCGGCGTATGGAAATCAATATTCCGTTTTTTACGGAATCACGATTCCGGCAAAAAGGGAATCACATTTTTCCTAAAACCTTATAATGATGTTATGCACTTTATAGTGTAAATTCATTATGAGGAGGTCACGATTATGACCAAATATCGAGAAATCATCCGGCTTACTGGATTGGGATTCTCACAACGCAACATCATGGCAAGCTGTGGTGTTTCACAAAAACTGTCGTCAAAGTTCAAAAACGTGCCAGAGAACTAAATATCTCTTGGCCTCTTGATGAATCAATGACCGACACAGAGCTTCAAAGGCTCATGTTCTCTAAAGAGAGCAAGGTATCTGCCAACAAGCGGATGCCGGATTATGATTACATTCGTAAGGAGCTACTTCGCAACGGCGTAAGCAAAAAACTCTTATGGACGGAATACATGGAGGATTGCCGTGCCAATGGCGAAGAACCACTCATGTATTCACAGTTCTGCTATCACATCCAACAGGATGAGCAGAAGCATCGTGCTACCATGCATATCAACCGTAACCCCGGTGAGCAGGTTGAAGTTGACTGGGCAGGTGATCCTGCAACAGTCATTGATCCTGATACCGGCGAAATCATCAAAGCATACATATTTGTCGGTGTAATGACTTACAGCCAGTATGCATACGTTGAAGCATTTCTGGATATGAAACAGAAATCATGGATCAATGCACATGTCCATATGTACGAATATTTTGGTGGTGTCGCCAGAATCCTCGTACCGGATAACTGCAAAACTGCAGTTGTTCATAATGGCGGATGGAAAGACCAGCAGATCAATGAGACCTATCAGGAACTGGCTGAGCATTATGGCACTGCTATTATTCCGGCGCGTGTCAGGGCTCCCAAGGATAAGCCGAATGCTGAAGGAATGGTAGGAAATATCTCTACCTGGATTACAGCAGCACTTCGGGATGAACAGTTCTTCTCCCTTGCCGAATTAAATCGTGCAATCAGAGACAAGCTCGAACTGTTCAACCAAAGGCTCTTTCAAAAGAAAGAGGGTAGTCGGCAAAGCTTATTTCTTGAGGAAGAAAAACCATTGCTGGCACCATTACCTTCTACCCGTTTTGAACTGAGCGACTGGAAGACAGCCACCGTCCAGTTCAATTATCACATATCTGTGGATGGAATGCTATACTCAGTTCCTTATGAATACATCAAAAAGAAAGTGGATGTAAAGGTAACAGATACCACTATTGAAATTTTCTACAACCATAACCGCATTGCTTCCCACCGTCGTCTGAAAGGGCGCCCTGGGCAGTACAGCACGGTCACGGAACATATGCCGGAAGACCACCAGAAATATCTGGAATGGAACGGCGACCGGTTCCGCAAATGGGCTGAGCGGATTGGCATAAATACGTACACTGTGGTCAATGCAATACTGACCTCCAAACGTGTGGAACAACAGACCTACCGAAGTTGTATGGGACTTCTGCAACTTGCTGAGAAATACTCAGATGCATTGCTTGAAGCAGCCTGTAAAAAGGCGTTATCCTATACATCTTCGCCCAGTTACAAGAGCATAAAGAACATCCTTATAACTGGTTCTGTGAAACAGGAATCAGAAACTACTGAATCCAAAACCACACATAAAGCACACGGCATCACAAGAGGTGCCGATTACTATCGGAGGTAAACACATATGACCAATCAGAGTACAATTGATAAATTAATTGAAATGCGCCTTACCACTATGGCAGATGCATTTCGTAACCAGCTGAATGATCCTAAATTTAAAGAAGTACCTTTTGAGGATCGCTTCGGTATGCTGGTGGACATCGAATACAGCAATCGTAAAAACAATCGTCAGAAACGACTGATCCGTAACGCTGGATTCGACCAGCCGGAAGCAAGTATCATGGATATCAACTACACTTCCGGACGCAAGCTTAACAAGGATCTTATTAACCGGCTTGCAACTTGCGAATATATATCTGAACACCGGAATCTCTTTATCACCGGTGCTACAGGCTGTGGTAAAACATACATGGCCTGTGCCTTTGGCATGGAGGCTTGTAAGCAGTATTTCAATACCAAGTATGTCCGTCTTCCTGATCTGCTTATTGATCTGGAGCTGGCACGGACTGATGGTAGCTACAAAAAAGTCATGGCTAAGTATGCCAATCCCGTTGTCCTGATTCTGGATGAATGGCTTCTATTGAAACCAACGGATTCAGAACAGAGAGATATCTTCGAACTGCTCCACCGGAGACGCAAGAAATCATCAACGATTTTCTGCTCTCAGTATAAATTCGAGGAATGGTATGATCAGCTTGGTGGTGATGCCAGTCCTCTGGCAGATGCAATCATTGACCGTATTGCTCATGACAGCTACCGTATCAACATCACAAGCATTGATGCTGAACATGATAGATCAATGCGTGAGGTATATGGTTTGAATAAAGCATTACGCGAGTAAACTCGCATAATTGCACAGGTGATTTCCACTTCCGGACATCTGATTCCCAAATTCCCGGAAGTGCGATTTCATCGCACAAGAATATTCAGTAATGAGCTTTTTTATCATAAAAAGCCATTGCTTAATAGCTTGTCATAATCTCAACCTCATCCAATTTTTGTTTCGCATTTTTTAAGTAGATATTTTATAAGATACTTATGATAGAAAAATATAAGCCACCCACCAAACGATATATACCCCCTCAACATAGACATATATATCATTCAATGGGTGGCTCACTCTCATCCGCACATATCCCCACTACATCTTAAGAACCAGCTCCATCATCTTCTGCACCTGAGGAAGCAAGCTTGCGTTCTGCGCTTTCTGCAGGATGTCAAGCAGCACCTGCTCAAGCGTTCCTATATCCTTATAATTCACAAGATACTTTCTAAACAAATATAGTCTGTTCTGAAAATATCCGGATACGTTCGATGACAGACCGCCCTGCGTTGTCAAGGCTTCCATGACCACTTCCGGCGGGAAACCGATTTCGTATGCCTTTGATACCTTCAGTACAAAGTTCCAGTCCTCAAGGCACTGCATATCCTCGTCAAATCCTCCCACTTTCTCAAATACTTCTTTTTTCATCAATATGGTTGGAGCTCCGATTGTATTTTTTACAAGCAATCTTGCAAAAATATTTCCGGAAATCCCATCAGGTTCGGCGCAGTCCGGAACCACTATCTTATTTCCGGAATCCAGTTTCATCATATAGCATCCATACACTAATCAATTTCATTTTTTAATCCCACACTTCCTTATAGCTGTCACCCTCAAATTCCTCCTGAGCAATTTCAAGCATCTGCCTTGCCGATAATTTAGACTGATACGCTTTATTGTTAAACAGATTTTCATGGTCTTCTCTTACATAATGCGCCTTCTCAAACGATATTGCAAAGAAATCCTTTCCAAGCCACTCATAATCGCTGTCGGTTATGGAGTCCGAATGAAAAAAAGCCCCACCGTATCTGAATGAATTCCAATTGCGAAGTTTATAGCAATCAGGGTGCTTAAGACATATATATGTGCCAAAGCTTTCAAATTCGCTGAAACTGTTGGATTGGATCTTATCCATATCTATTGACCATATTATTTTTTCCCAGAATTCTGTTCCGTTATAACCAGATTCTTCTATTTTCCCCAGCATTTCACACATAAGGTCACAACGCATAAGCATATGTTCAGATATAAATGACTTACCAATACATTTATGAAGGTCAGGAATAAGCTTTGCAAGTGTGTTAAAATATTCCCCATGATACTCATGTTTTAAATCAAGATACGGTTTCCCATCTTCTGAAAACATCGAGAAGCACCTGCATGGAATTGTATCTCCGTCCCATACCATGTAATATTTATCATTACACATTCTGGCATACTGCATCTTCAAAAACTGTTGGTAATACCATCCCGTAATATTTCTCGGAAGTTGACGTCCTGCAAGCAAGCTCTCCATTCGTTCTCCCATAGCTTTATGAACCACATCAAACGGCAAAATCGTATTCTCATCAATCCATTTAATACGTTCTCCAAGTGCTGATTCATCTACAAGCTTTCCTACCTCAGCATTACCAACAAAATATATATTTTTGCCCGGAAGATATTCTGAATATCTTTTATAATTATCTCTGAGCCTTAAAAAATCCTTTGGAACTACCATCACAAGGACATCATACTGATTGTCAAACTCTCCGCCCATTTATACGCCTCGCTTTTAATGTGCTATGCTCTTTATTTTCTAACATTCTAGCCTGTTATACACCTTATTTCCTTCAGAATTTCGCCATAAGTTCTTCCTTTGCCAAACAATACCGTGGTTCCCAATACAAAGCCCTTAACTCCTTTAGGCGCAAACATCTCAATCTTATCCATTCCACAGGCTCCATCCCAGTATATTTCAAAGCCCATCTCGTCCTTAATCTTCAGAAGTCTGTCTATCTTCTTTCCAACGTAAGGAAGGTACATCTGTCCCGCATTACCGGGATTTACAGACATGACAAGTACTTTATCAACAATCTGAAGCATCTCCATAACTGTCTCGATACTGGTTCCCGGATTAATTGCTATTCCCGGTATCATCCCCGCATCTATTATTTTCTGCAATGTAGTCGATGGATGATATTCCGCCTCCGGGTGAATGTACACTGTATCGCCTTTTCTGAGATTTTTCAAAAAAAGCTCTATATGTGTATTCGGATGTTCTATCATCAGGTGAACATCCAGCGGCAAATCAGTGGCTGAACGTATGTATTTCATGTCGTTAAGTGACATCGCGTAGTTAGGCACGTAACGTCCATCCATTATATCAATGTGAAATGAATCGATTCCGCCTACCTCTAAATCTTTTACCTCCTTCTCTAAATTACCAAAATTAGCACACATCATTGAGGCTGTTAATTCAAAACTATTCTTTTCCATCCCTGAATCCATATATCCTTCTTCCCTGAAGTACTGCCGCAATTTAATAGTACAATAATGTTGCGGTGAACTACACTGTTTATTTAAAAATATTCTAATTTTTGTTAAAAATCATTACAAACACTTTGCTTCTTCATATATATAATATAATTTACTTCTATTTAAAATCTAGGAATATACATAATATTTTATATCCGCATCATCCAATTCATTTAAAATATCGAAATACTCACCCATATTTTGTATTTTATATTTTCTAACTATATACGTCTTATCTTTTGCATTTGATGACTTATCAGATATCTTTTCCTTCATTTCCTTATAACTTGATATATCTTCATATTTTTCCATATTTCTACTGTAGGGTATATGTCTACGTCCAATTCCATGTGTTGTCATTCCAGCATCGACAGGCCATTGATATATATCCCCATATTGTATTGCTAAAAAACTTTCACTATCAGCCGGTGCAGAAAAAAATTCTCCTTCAAAATTTATTTTTTTCAGCGGAAGTACTTTGTCTACACCTACAAACGAACTACATACCTTTAATATAAACGGAAGTTCAATTCCATATCCTATAGTATTTGAAGGCTCTTTTGATATATATGGACATTCCTCCCATATCTTTCTGTTATGTAAAACTTTATCTTTAGTTGTCTTTATCTTTTTTACATCCATTTCATACTTGCAAACATAGTCTAGTATTTGTTTATAATCAATTCCATCCTTATAAAAGTCCATCGGGAAAATATCCAGTACCTTCAGATGTTCATCCCCTATTTTTCTATATGCTTTAATAAAATGACCATTAAGACAAAATTCCATTTCATTTCCGCTTTTCTTTAATATTTCAAGCATTTCATTATATATTTGTGTTTCATTAATGAAATCTGTTTCCGGAATATATACCATCCCTTTTGTCATATAATATTCAATAAATTTATTATAGTCATTTCTCAACATGAGAAAATCTATATCATCATCCCAAGGAATAAAGCCTCCATTCCTCACAGCACCAATAAGGTTTCCTTCCCCAAGAATCAAAGTCGCCCCCGCTTCGGCTGCCATCATCTCCAGTTTTTTACCCAATTTAACATACTCCAATTGTAATTTTCTTAACATCCCCCTCGCAGGTTTAAGTTTTCTAATATCCGTATATCTCATAAAAAACTCTATTCTCTCCTGGCAAATTCTTCTTTCCTCATTCTCATGCAGATACATTAGCCGGTATATTCCCGCCTCAGAATCGCACTCCGATAAAAATTTACTTACATTTTCATTGTTTTGTCTCATATATTTTCTTATAAAAAAATATATTAATAATTTTTCAATACCCAACTCACAAAGCTGATATCTCATTTGTGTGGCGAATGGTTCCGATGCTGATATAACAACAATAGCACTATCAACATATTGAGTTAAATTATCAGGAGCAATAACTTGTATTCCACTGACAAACTTTCCCTGGATATTTTTATTATTATCGACAAAACATAATACATGTTCTCTTCCAAAAAAATTAAGCGCTTCAAGACCATATCTGCCTGTTCCAAATAAAATTACTTTCTTCATTTTGTATATTCCTAACCCATCTCTCATTTTGTAAATATCCATGCATTAAACAATCCATCCGGTTCATTGCCATCATACGATATCTCTCGTTTTACTTCCAACCTCAGATTAAGAGCAGAAGCAATTTTTTCAAATATATCGTCAGCAAACCACTGTTCCCACGAATCTATTGCCAATTGCCCCAAAGCTTTCTTATTTTTGTCAACAACTATAATTTTTCCATCCTTTTTCGTCACTCTTGCCATCTCTTTCACTGCATTTTCAATTAGAATAGCATGCTCAAGAGCTTCCACAGAAAATACAACATCAAATGTACAATCCTTATATGGTATGTATGTGATGCTTCCTTGCTTTTTTTCAATTGGAAAATCAATTGTATTTAGTATATTTTGTGATATATCAACTCCATACAGCAATACATTTTCAACATCCTCTGCAATATTCTTTAAAAATCTTCCTTTTCCGCATCTTATGTCGCATATTTTTAGTTGATTGCCCTGCATATTCATTATTTCATTTAGCACAACCTTATAGCGCCCATCTTCTTTAGCAATTTTATCCTGAAACATAAAAGCCTGTCTCTCAAATTCAAGCCTGCATTTGGATGAAACAGCATCAAGAAAATATTTTACAGCCCAGCTAATCTCCCCATCAGCAATATATGTAGGAAATTCTTTTGTATTTAGAACTTCCGGATTTTCACTGACAGCATAACTTCCATACCAGCCTCCTGTCTCATTCTGAAGCTTGGCAGCATATTCTAATGCCTTATTTCCTCTTTCGATATCACCAAGCTCGTACCATACAATAGCAAGCTGAAACATACCTGTAGAACATACCCAATTGACATTTCTATATGCCGGGACATAACCCTTTTCATCCAATATATCGGACATACTCTTCATAGCTTCTTTTGCCAATTCGTACTCACCAAGATTGCAAAGCGCCTCCATAACATAGGCATAAAAATGAGACAGAAAACTAAAATCAAGAATTTCTTTTCTATAATTGTTTATATAATATTTCTGAACTCGTCTAGCTTCTGACTCATATTGAGGAACATCCAGTATTTTGGCAGCATCGATCAAAGGAGTTAAACAGTATAAATGTATTAATTCCGAACATTCCCCTGATTTTCCCCACGCCTCCTTTGTTGGAGTAACTAACCTTCCATCACCATCAATCCTCGAAAGCATCCAGTCACAACCTTTAGCTATATTGACCTTTATCTCTGGCATTATATCAGCCATAGCCACAAGCCCTTTCAATATCTGCGCCGTATCAAATACATAGGGAGCTGTTCCTTCCGTATCATACCATGAGCCATCGTTATGCTGTATACTGCATAACCATCTTGTGTATTGCTTGGCCAAATCCCTATATCCCCACTTTAATAAAGTAGGTATGTAATATCCTGTAACCTCCGGATAGCTCTTCCTATATTCACTGTTATTTATGATACCCTCATTATATACTGTATTGTTAATTATCCATTTTTCAGCAAGTTTCATTTTAGCAATCCAGTCAACTGTATTATCCATGTTAGGTTTTACATATTTTTTTACAATATCCAGATACGTTGTATATTCATGTATTCCTGCATCATCTAACTGCTTTGCCAATACATGCGTCTTTGCCACATCAACAGAAATAATTATACTATAATCACTATATATTCGTTTTAGTTCATCAAAAGAAATAACCTTTTTTCCATTAACAATAGTACCAACTATGGTATTATTGTTATCCACATAATATTGAACTTTGTCCTCACCAATGTAATCCAATGCATTTTTTCCAAATGTTCCTGCTCCAAATAATATTATTTTTTTTCTCATATATCTTCCTTCCGTATTTTTATATATATTTTTTTAAAACAAGTTCTATATAATTTTCTATTTCTTTTTTTTGATTATGCAATTTATTCTGGTCCAATGTCATAAATCCATCTGAATCATAATTAATATATGTTAAAGATTCAAATGCATCCCTTCTGTTGTCAACCTGATAATACTTAACTGGGGTTCCATATACAAGACTCGGAATTGTTGCATGTACAAGATCCGTATATACTTTCTTCGCATTTGCATATAGTGTAAGATATTCGTAAGGACTATCAGACACCATTAAATTTTTCTTACTTAAATATCTTGTTTTCTTTGAAGAAAGCGAGTACTGCATATGCCATGGATGAATCAAATTATCCATACATGCAATATCTTCTGGCTCGTCTGTTCTATTAAATGATGAAACAATATATTCATTAGTATTCATTCCAGTAGGATCGAAACTATCTTTTACCCAAAATGCACAATCTAACCCTTTTTTACAGTCAAAATAATCTTTATACATGTTATATGTTTTACTATCTCTAGTTATCATTACTATGGGCTTAATTTTATCCAAAACTCTTAAAACATGTTCCCTTTCATTTTTATCATATTTATATCCACCAACTCCAATCAATGCAATCTCCCCACCTAATTGTTTTATACCTAGCGCATTCTGTCTAGTCGCATACGGATTTTCTTTTGTTGACATTTCCTCTGTAAGGCACATTCCCGTCATTACAAATACATCTGGTCTATAATACTCCCTTAGATTAAAAATATTATTTCTAGCAGGACTATTCATATCTGTTACATTGCCAATATAAAAATTAGACATTGATGACAATGCCCCAAACTTAATTTCAGGATTTTTCTTTGCAATATTATCCACTATATTCTTTAATCCTAAATCAATAAATGCTTCTCCAACATTAGTGAACCAACAGTTAAAATTATTTATTATATACATTCTCGTTCCTTTCTGCGACACATTCGCTATATGTACAATAATTTTTTATTCCATCTCTTTCAAATTGACCGACAATCTCTTGTACAATACTGTCGCTGACTGAAATAACTATCTGGTATTCATACTCCATATCTTTTAATTTGTTGTATGGCAATACTTCCTTATTACATATCTTTTCTCCTACCAAGTTAAAGTTATTATCACAAAAGAATTCAACATTTTCATCACCAAAATAAGTTAATGCTTTTCTTCCATAATTTCCTGCACCAAAGAGTATTATTTTTTTGCTGCTATCAAATTTTCTTTCTCTGCCAATCCACAACAATTCTTGCGGAAGTATTTTATTTTTCCAAAAAATATCCACTATCTCTTCCCTTTTGTCTACATTCTCAAAATACATTTGAAGAAACAGCTTTTCTTTCATATCTTCAGCGATCTTACCATCGAAATACTGATGTTCCTTTACTCTAAGCTTAAATAACTGTTCACTAATCATCGCCTGTCTTGTCTCTGTCAAACTTCCCGGGTGTTTTCTGTAGCTGTAAAGAACCTTATTAATTCGCCTTAACAAATACTTTCTGTTTATTCTAAACCAATAATCATAGTCTTCTACCAAAAAACAATCAGGATTATATTCGCCTACCTCAGCTGCAACCGAAGACCGATACATAAAACATGCCCCAACACAGTTCCTTAAATATATTTCCTCTGGATTTATACGCTGATAACCTACTATATCGCCATTTTCATCAATATATTCCATGTCTGCATACACCATTCCAACATCAGGATTTTTATCAAGATATTCGCACATCTCCCTAATTGCATCCTTATGAAACATGTTATCGTCTGATGTCCACGTATAATATTTTCCACATGCCTGTGTAAAACCAACATTAAGTGATTTAGGCAATTTTTTATTTATTTCATTGTTAATTACCTTTATTCTGTTGTCACTTTCAGCATAGCTCTGCATAATTTCAAGTGAATGATCCATAGAACAGTCATTTACTAAAATTAATTCCCAATCTTTATATGATTGTCCTATAACACTCTCTATCGACTGTTTTAAAAATTTTTCTCCATTATATACAGGCATAACAATACTTATCATACACATACTATATTCCTTCCAGCAATATATTCATATCCTGCATTTCATCATCCGATGCTTTGAAAAATAATATTTTTGAATTTTCTACTCCATTCTGAATCAATGTATCTCTTACGCTCTCGCAAATATTTTTATTTAATATTGCAATAATTATATAATCAAATTCAAAATCCTTAATTCCGTCAATACCAACAATGGGTATTTCGTACCCTTTTACTTTTTCCCAATTTTTGTCAGCCATAGCGACTACATTCGTATAATCTTTCTCCGCCATTGAACGCTTAAATTCTCTGCCAAAATTTCCTGCCCCATATATAAGGATTCTTTTTTGCTTTATTAATCTAAATAATCTTAATTTATCAAACAAGAACCACGGAGCTTTTAGAAGAATAACAAATTCCATATATGCTTCTAATTGCCTGTTCCATTCGCAAACACTATAATTTTTTATATTGACATTCCTCAAATCTTTATATAATTCAATCAGCGCGTTTATTGGTGTCTTTGACCTCATCATTGAATTATCCCTTTGAACATAGTGGTAAGGTGTATCATCTAACACACAAATGCTATCCGCTTCAAAAAAAACATTGCATGAAAAATCTACATCCTCCCCTATCGTTACATCACCGGACACCTTCTCTATACACTTTATCAGTAATTCCTTTTTTATAATCTTACACACTAAATTGGGAAGAAGTCCAAATTCATAAAAAATCCCAGAATATAATATATATGGAACAATCTGCTCTTGTATTTGTTTCTTATCATATATCCCTATAGGTATATTATTTTTTTTTGTTACACTCCTATTCTCATATTCCTCTATCATGCCATACGCAATTATATCTGCATTGCTTGCTTTTTCAAAGAGATTCGAATAAGTATCCTTATCTATCCAATCATCTGCATCGACAAAGGTTATATATTCCCCTGAAGCTAATGCTATTCCACATTTTCTGGTTTTTACAAGTCCCTCATTTAATTTGTGAATTACTCTGATTCGTGCATCTTTTTTTGCAAATTTATCACAAATCTTGCCGCTTTCGTCCGTTGAACCATCGTCAATTAACAGGATTTCCATGTCAACATAGCTCTGATTAACAATACAAGATAGACATTTGTCCAAGTATTCCTGTGCATTATAAATTGGCACTATCACTGATAATTTCATTCTATATACCTCGTATTCTATCTATTGTATTATTGTATATCTTTAATGTAGCTTCTCTGTTACTTCTCGAACCTTCATCAAGCCATCCCCCATTAAAATGATGAATTGAAAAAGTGTTATCTGTGATAGTTGTCTTTCCGCTCATATAGTCATAAGGATGGAAAAAATCGGATGAAAAAACCGTCATATCATTTAGTCGCTGAACCGTATTATCCGCACGAAATCCCTCATCAATAAAAGGCTTCGTCTCATATACCCCACAAGTGTCCTGATTCAAGGAACCGTCATCATACTTAAACCTGATATTCCTTCTATATTCAAGTATTTTCCCTATCATTGGATGACGCGGCAACGCTCCGCTGCATCCACCCATATTAATATTTCCCCATTTCTCAACTCCACAGAATGCCATCTGCGTTCTAAGCTCATCCAATGGTTTTATAAGCTCAACATCTGTATCCAGATAAAACCCTCCGTGTGTATACAATATATCAAGACGTGCAAAATCAGGCACAAAACCCCATTTTTTTTCTTCATACGCCTGTTTCATATACAAGTTTTTATTAACATCATAATTGCTCTCGTCCCATCTTCTTATTTCATAATCAGGGCAAAATCTGCTCCAACTTTCCATGCATTTTTTCAGATAATCCGGCATATCTTTTCCTGAAAACCAACAATAATGAATTACCTTTGGAATTAATTCCGGTGAATATGGGGTTATATTATATTTACCCTTCTTTTTCTCCGTCTCCATAGCCAATGTCACAGGAATTATAACAGCTTCGATATCATCCAATTCTTTCATTCCATCAAGCATAGTTAATACCGGATTAAAATTGCTGTTTGTTATAAGTAATATATGCCTGTCGGACATATTTCTAAGTTCATCAACACCGCATATTCTGCACATATTGTTACCAACACTTATATACCTGCCCTGTTTTGCCGTATCCATATCGACATAAAAATCTATATTTTCAACAAGCCCTTTTCTCATTATATAATCAGGTATAATAATTTTACCTATCATCCCCGCTCCATATACAACAATTTTAAGCTCATTTTTTTTAATATATACAGACAATTCATCCATTGTATAATCACTTAATCGAATCATTCTTCTCTCCCCGGATATTACTCATGTTTTTTAAGGTAATTTATTATTATATTCACAATCCTTTCAGATGCATGACCGTCTCCATAAGGGTTTTCAATTCCGCTTATCGCGGCATAAGCATCTTCGTCAACCAGCAGATGTTCTGTTTCTCTAAATATATCTTCTCTTTCTGTACCTACAAGCCGCAATGTTCCCGCTTCTATTCCCTCCGGTCGCTCTGTTGTATCACGTAAAACAAGCACTGGTTTTCCAAGCGATGGGGCTTCTTCCTGTATTCCTCCACTGTCTGTCAAAATAAGGTAGCTACGATTCATAAAGTTATGAAAATCGTAGGCATCAAGGGGTTCAATAAGCCGTATTCTATCGCAATCGGTAAATATTTTATCTGCGATCTCTCTAACTTTCGGGTTTTTATGTATAGGATAAATAACCTTCACATCCTGATATTTATTGACTATATCCCTTACTGCCATAAAAATATTTTCCATAGGCTTACCTATATTTTCACGTCTGTGCGCAGTCAATAAAACTAATTTGCTGTCACCACACCAGTCAATAAGAGGATTCTGATAATCATTCCTTACTGTTGTTTTAAGCGCATCTATGACCGTATTTCCAGTCACAAATATCTTGTCAAATGACTTTCCCTCTTTAATCAAATTGCTTCTGCTCTGATATGTCGGTGCAAAATATAAATCTGATATCAAGTCTGTAGCCTGTCTGTTAAATTCCTCTGGAAAAGGCGACTGCATATCATACGTTCTAAGTCCTGCCTCAACATGTCCAATCGGAATATGATTATAAAATGCGGTAAGAGCAGCAGCAAAAGAGGTTGAAGTATCTCCATGCACCAAAATTAAGTCTGGGGTCTCTCTTCTGATTACTTCCTCAAGTCCACTAAGAATACTTGTCATAATCATTGATAAAGTCTGATTTTTTTTCATTATGTGTAGATTATAATCAGGTTTTATTTCAAACAAATCTATAACCTGATTGAGCATTTCCTCATGCTGTCCCGTCAGGCAAACAACACTTTGTATTTCATCTCTTTTTTCTAATTCCTTAATTACCGGGCACATTTTTATTGCTTCCGGCCTTGTTCCAAACACAGAGACAACCTTCATAGTCCATCCGCCTTTTTCCATTATTTTTATATTTTCAAAGATTATGTCTTTTCGATTAATCCAAACCCATTTGTGAACGTAATACCTTCATAAAATAATCCTTTTCTGGTCTTAGACTCAATTGATGGATTCCCTCTTCATTTACAAGCAGCATTGGCGAATCTAATTCGGAAGGTATAACTATTTCACCAAAACTTGTGCTTCTGGATCTATACCATCCTGTAATTTTTTGCTCGTTTTTATAGCATATATATATTATTTCCTTTTTCATAGTATTAATATCTATTTTAACTCCTAGTTCTGAATTGTTTGAAAACATATATATATTGCTGTTCACTATAAATGCAGTACTATATAAAACATCTTCAATTTTTTCAATTTGGGTAAACTTATTTATTTTGACTTCCCTTGTATCCGTATCAATTTGGAGAATTCCATCTTTAATTCTTTGAGGAATCAAATATAAAATGCTATCATTACTCAAAATATGCATATATGTTTTAATTTTGAGCTTATCATATATCGTTTCAACTGTTTGAGTTAACATGTCAAAACAAAGCAATTCGCTATTATTCCAAGGACATAAATATATTTTTTTCTCAACCTTAGAACTACCTAAAGAAATAGCAAATCCATCATCTGCAAATTTATTTAACCCCATGTCAATTTTAAATATTTTTCTACTTTCTATTTCCACCTTAAGAAGACTATCATAACTGGATGGCACCATATACATATTACCATCTTCTATATAACATTCACTAAATGGTCTGAACTCACATTTACGAATAGATGGAGGTATATCCATATAACTTATCCTTTTTTCGGTAATATTATATATTGCAATACGCTCCTCTAATCTAAACGGAATAAACCATATTTCATCTTTATATGTATATGCCTCCCAATAATTATTCCACATAAGCTTTGTTTTGAACGTTTTAATTAGCTCCGTTTTCTTCTCGCTTAAGTCATATACAAATATACCATTACTTAAAAAATCAGAAAAAATAAGCGTATTTTTATGTTCTACAAGTGCATATGTTTTTAAGCCTAATTCATCATTTAGATTTATCCTCATTTTATTTATCCTTTAAACTTTCCAACTTTCTGTTTGCAGTAATAACCATAGAAGCCAGTCTCATATAATCTCTATCTGTTAAACATAGCTGAACTCTATCACTTTGTATATGAATATCATACTTAGAGTAATTTTTATCATATCCTTCATTCAATTCAATTTTTACATTTTTCCCATTTATTGTGAACGTACTCAAATCTTTGATTTTCTCACCCATTTATATCCGCTCCTGTATCAAACTATAATTTTCTTCATTAAATTTAACGCCTTTATCATTAGGAACTACAGCTCTATAGCCATTTTTCATCATAAATAACGATAAATTCTCTATATATTCATTTATATTTCTCCCGCTATTTATGAGCACTTTTTTATATTTATCATAATCTATAGAATCCTTATGAACTAAACAATGATATACTATTGAGTTAATATAATTAACATTATTTAAAATATACATACCATCTTTAAAAATTCTGCTATCCAGCATATCTCTTTCCCATTTTTCATCATAATATCCATCACCAACACATCTAATATCAAGATATAACTTTTTTCCACCCACATTTACATAATAATTATAACATTCTGTATTAGAATTCAGTGGTTTAGCCTTAATCTCCTTTATGAATGTTTGCATATTATCGCATAAAACATCCCAATCATCATCCTCAGAAAATTCATTGCACACCGCCTGAAAATTTCGCAAAAATACATACTTTTGGTTGCTGATACTATTTAAAATATCTTCTACTGATTTCCAATCCATAATATCTCCTAATACTTGTAATAACTTATATAGTCATTAACTATATCATTATATGTTCTTTCTTTTATTTTTTTTATTAAAGTATGCGTATAGCCAAAGAATATATATTCCAACAATCCTGCTAATTCCAAATCATCTAATTCCACATTATTTTTTTCTATAAATTGTATGTCTGAATCCAAAAACATACCTTGAATAAATATAGCTTTTGAAATAACATATAATAATTCTGTTTTTATTCCTGAAATATAATATCGCTCACTATTATTTTTACGTTTCTCTCCAAAAGAAAATTTTTGTATCTTTTTATCCAATGGAATAAATGAATTCTCAAACATACTCTTGCAAAATAATCTGTCAAACATAATTACTTTTCTATCTTCCAGTTCAATATATACTGCTCTTTGCATTGAATATAAAAACTTATATTTTCTAAAATAATTAGCGCCAAAATAAGATACTCCCATCTTCCTGCATATATCTTGTAATCTATCTTGTGAAGTAATTATTACATTATCTGCTACACATTCACACAAAGTACCACTTAATCCATGCTGTAATACGTAAAAGTTTGGATCAATGTTTTTTAATTGTCCTAGAAATTCATTATATGAAATATTAAGTTTATTTAAATCTTCTGACCATTTTTTTTCAGGCTCTATAATACTATTTTTTTGTTTTATATACTCTTCATATCTTATCTTTTCTTTTTGAATCTGTTCTTCAATAGATGGCTCACCTTCCAATGTTATTTTAATAACAGGAATTTCGTAATCTCCACCATATAAATAATAAAGACTTGCTGCCCTATGGTCTCCATCATATATTTGGTAATACTGATTGACCATAATATATTTATTGTCATATGGATATCCCATCTTTTTTATAGCATCAATTACCCCCTCAAGTCTATTTTGTTTAGTTTGACCATATAAATTTTGTTCTTGATACATAAGTAAAGTTGACATATCGCCTTCTAATGCTTTAAGCTGCATTGAATCACTTATTGGTACAATCTTCATGAGTTGATCGCAATCCCCAATTAATGTTTTAGTATATAATTGCGATATTTTTATGCTTACCTTCTCCACACTAACTATACGAGAATAATTACCAATCCAGTCCCAATCTAACGCTGTTAAATCAAACATATCTAGCGAAAGCTTATTAGTCTTCAATATTTCATCAGCAGCTTCTTGTACACTCTTTGATATTTTTTTAAATTCATCAATTGTTAAACTAAATCTAAAATCTCCAATATGTATATGTACTCCCTCACCTAAATTATCTTCTATTCTAATTTTGTTTCCATGTATAGTCCCCTCAGACAATAAAAAAACTCCCGGATTTGACATTTTCCCTCTTTCCATAAATACATAAATTTTATAACACTCATGTATTTATAACATTTATTTTTATAATAGAGTAGGAAGAAGATCTGAATGATTTCCCGACCTCTCATACCACCGTACATATGGTTCCGTATAAGGCAGTTCAATTAACTTAACACATAACACACCTTTTGGTATAGTAGTCTACAATTGAAGCTAATTAAACTCTGTAAGACCTACACACTTAAGGTGAGCGCTCTTTCTCTCCATCTACTCGCCACATTTACTCTGCTCCTACAAATGATAACTTTACTTCATTCTTTTATGCGGACTTAACGTACTGAGCCTAGCCTTATATGTGATTCCTATTCATCGAACCAGAGGTTTTCTTACAACTTTCCTCAGATTTCACCTTACGATGGACACCCTTGCTGTTCGGCTATATACTTACTTGTTATCTAGGCATATTCAGAACTTTCACCCTTTATAGTTCTCATGACGCACAAACATAAAAAGCTACCATTTCCATGGTAGCCTTTAATTATACTTTCTTATAATGCCTCCATGCATATTTTAATCTGTCATCCTTACAGATTTATTATCAAATATTCAAATGAGACTATAAACTAATTTTAAGTATACAACTACTTTTGTACTTAAGCTCTCATCTACTGTCATATATAATATATCGGCATCCTTTTTGATTTCTTAACATTTCCTTTCCCACAGTCATACTTTTATCCATCCATAATCAGTCACATATTTCTCTATACCGTAATCTGTTACATCAAAATGTCATTCTTAATCATAATCGGCACTTTTTCTCTCTGAAGCTTCTGAACAATACTATCCGTATCTCCATAATATGCATCGCATATCTCCACCTCATCCTGTATTCTCAATTTATCGTCATATATGCCCCAGCCATATTGTTTATATTGTTCAACTATTCGAGAATATTCCTTCCATATATTAGGATATGTTTTCTCAATAGTTGCCTTTATAAATGGGTTGTGCCTCCATACCAGAACAATATCATCCGAGTTTTTCTTAAATACATTTAATACTGTACACAATTTTTGTATAATCTCTTCTTTATTTTCAAGTACCGAGTTAACACTGTTATTGTATAGCACAATTTTCCTTCTGGAACCGTCTTTTTTATATATAAGTGCCTTCCACTCATCAGGAAGTTGCGATATTCTATGTTCTCTTTTGGAAGCATTCGACTGTTCACTTGATGGCACACCTCCACCATCTAGCTTTTTCTCCCAGACGTGCCTTGTATGCTCTCCTGTGAACTTAGTCAGCTCCTCCACAAGAATTTGCTTCATATCATCAGACTGAACTATTACCCTGTCCGCACACATAATCGCGGGATTACAGAAATACTGTACTATATTCAGACGTGCTTTCTCGTTTCCAGGCTTAATTTCATCTACAACAAACGGTTGCACGAATACAAGATTATCTGTAAATTGTCTGATATTTGTTGAATATGCAAAAGGATGTACACTGAACACCATATTGTACTTGTCATAGGGGCACTGAAAATATATTGTATCCGGGTGTCTTAACACAAAGTCATAATCATTGTATCCAGTCACCTTTACTTCCTGTGGGAAGTTCATCCCCTCATAACATTCCTTTACTATGGTGCCATCCCCTGCCTTATAGTAATATGGCACCGGTATCACATACACATCACAGTCCGCTTCTCTCCTACATTCGCGCCACAGTCCATCCAGGCTGTCCCACATTGCAGCCTTGTATGTGACAAATACAACCTCTCTGCGCTGTAGGATATTCTTATCTATGCTGTCAAACACACTCTGAAGCGCTTTGGTTAAGTGTACTCCATATCCTGCTATGTCTGCCTCCGTGCCGCAGATGTCCTCACCAATCATGGTATAGATGGTATACAGCTCTTCGCAATATGCCTCAAGCTCCTTCACCGACACATGTCCCTCACCATAATTCTGCTCAATCATATTTCCCATATTGATTGCCGCATTCTGACACTGCATCAGGAAATCTCCTACAAGCTCCGTTTCTCCACCTATCATCAGCTTAATAATATTGTCCTGCGTTGTCGAAAGCACATTGATAATCTGTATAAGCTGCAGCTTTATGCCTGTATAGGCACAATCACCCTTCTTTCCCGTATATAAATCTTTCTCTGAAAAATAATATCTGTACGGCAGATGCCCCACGGAATCTATCACATGCTTCTCCTGCTTCACATAGAATGGATAATCATGTATTCCCCCGGCTTGAACAATACGCATATAATCGCCGTATTCGGTTTTTAACACCGCATCATACATCGCAGGTGCCTGAATATATGTGTTCTCAAACGGAAGCTCCACCGTATCCTTAAACCATTCAAGCTTATAGCGGTGATTGTCTTTCTGTACCCAGTACATCATAAGTGCTACCTCATCCGCCTCATCCGACGTATACACGGAAAACAACTTGTCAAGAAGATTCATATATTGCAGCCTTATCGGTTTACTCATGTCAAATTTAACATTACACAGCTCCTCAACCTGAACAATAGCCTGCTGCATTTCAGGCAACATTCTATTTTCATCGTTAATGCCATCCATAAGTGATATAACAATTTTCAAAAGGTTTTTTCGTACTTGCTCCGCCTCCTCATCAGCAGCAATATAATCGAGCGGAAATACGTCAATACCCGCAGAGTACATAAAATAGTGGTATTTCTCCGTTGCTTCCTTCTCAAAACGTATTCTGTCCGAATTGGCTATTCGCGTGAGCATGTTCTCGAAGTCTTCCGTGTCGGCCGCATTCAACACACGATATCCCTCCGGAAGCTCTCTCTTGGCAATCTCAACAAATCTGTCATAATCCTCTCGCAGCATACATATATCAAGGTCATCATCCCAGGGCACAAATCCGCCATGTCTGACTGCACCTATAAGTGTTCCGCAGTCTGCAAACCACCTTATGTTATGCTTTTTGCAGATTAATGCCACCTCATTTAACACTTCAAGCTGTGCCGCCCACGCTCTCTTCATAAGTGCCGGCACAAAAAATCCATCCCTGACCTCATCATCAAAATAATTATCCGGAAACTGCATATCTATCCTCATTTCTTAAGTTCATACTTATAATCTTGAGCTATATATTTCTACATGCTATAATACCATCATCATATACAATAAATCAATAAAGGATACCCCTCATTATGAAATTACTTTTTTACAGATACGGCAGTATATGCGAACCTGACATAATAGAAGCGATGGAAAGCCTTGGTCACGAAGTAGCCTGCATATCCGATGAGGTCTATGATAAGACAATAACACCTCAACAGACAATCCGGCTTTTGCAGGAAGCATTAAACAACAACAGATACGATGCAGTGTTTTCAATCAACTTTTATCCTGTTATAGCCGAAGTATGTGACATTTACCATATACGTTATATATGCCAGAGCGTTGATTCCCCTGTACTGGAATTATTTTCCCATTCTATAGCAAAGGAATGGAACAGAATATTTTTATTTGACAACGAACAGTTCCGGGAGCTGTCCGTATATAACCCCCAGCATATATTCTATCTTCCGCTTGCCACCAATATCAACCGCTGGGATAAGCTTCTGTCCGGTGCCTCCATGAAGAATTCCGGACGCTACGCCCATGATATTGCCTTCGTAGGTTCACTCTACACTGAAAAATCACCGTATGATAAGGTGCATAATCTTTCTCCGTATATCTCAGGCTATCTCAATGGTCTTATGACAGCACAGCTTCAGGTATACGGAAGCTATTTTCTTGAGGAGCTTCTGCCGGAGGATATAATCGCAGAATATAAAAAGCATTACCCGGACTTCTACACCCCCGGGGAAGCAAGCTTTCTCACAGACCGCAAGATTCTGGCTCAATTCTATATAGGAAACAAGATAAGCTCCATGGAGCGCACCAAATGCATGAAGGTTCTGTCCTCGCGCCATGATGTAGACATATATACCGGCAGCGACACAAGTAATTTCCCAAAGCTTAAAAATCATGGTTTTGCCCGGACGCACAGCGAAATGCCACTCATATTCAACCGCAGCAAAATAAATCTCAACATTACCTCCAAGGCGATACGCTCCGCTATTCCGCTAAGGATATGGGACATCTTAGGCTGTGGCGGCTTCTGTCTTACCAACTACCAGAGTGAGCTTGCCGACTACTTCGTTCCCGGTGAACACCTCGACTACTATGACAGCATGGAAAGTCTCATGGAAAAGACTGAGTATTATCTCTCACATGACAAGGAAAGACTCGACATTGCCGAAAACGGCAGGGAACTCATCCGCTCCGGACATACATGGACAGACCGCGTTGAGCTTATGTTAGAAACAGCCTTCTCAATCTGATATTTCCAATATCAACAGCTTAAAAATACAGGGAGTACAATCTCATCATCGATTGCACTCCCTATCAATTCAGTTCATTATTTCGATATTCTCCAACATGACCGGCTTTCCTTCAAGCTGACATATTCTTGACAGATAACATCCATCCCCATAGAATGCATCCGCAGCCGCCTGCGCTATCTTTCCATCAGATATATCGCATGCCCCCACCTCATCTGCTCTTTCCATTATCTGTCTGAGTTTTTCCGCATCTTCAGTGCCGCCGGCATCTATGAGATGTTCTGCCCCTTCATTAATATTCCATATCACAAATATGTCATTTCTGTTATCCCTAAATATTTCAAGGGCATTAAGTATTTTGTTGTAAACCTCTGCTTTATATTCAACAAATATACCTGCCTCATTGTGATACAGCACTATTTTCTTCCGGCTTCCATCTTCACGGAATATCTCTTTCTTCCACGAAACAGGCAGCTTTTCTATGGCATTTCTCTTTCTGTCCTCCACATTTTCACTGTCCTCAAGCTGTGTTCCGTCACTGAGAAGCTTTTCCTCCCAGATTTTTCTGCTGTCATCGCCTGCCCATTCCACCAGCTTCTCAATGTAGCGTTCACGCATTGCCCCTGATTGTACAAGCACTGTATTCGCGCGCACCACGCCCGGAACCGTCACATACTCCGACATGTTGTGGTATTCACAGTAATTGTTCTGTGTAAATTCATCCAGTGCAAATGAAGGAACATACACCATGCTCTCACAATTTTCTATGATATTATCCGTATAATAGGACGGATGAATACTAATCCCATGATTCCAGTTATCGTACGGTATCTGGATATATACGCAGTCCGGGTGATGAAGCACAATGTCATACTTATCATACGGAACCAGATGAATATTATCTCCCGAAAACTCACCCATTTCAAGAAAACACTCATATTCATTTCGTTCATCATACAGAGTTCCATCATACCTCTTATGGTAATACGGAACCACCACAACATATACCTGTCCTCCTGTACTACGCACATGCTCATACTCATGTCTCATATATCGCCACCTGGAAGCCTCAGAGACAATAAATGCGGTCTCCCTTACATCCAGAATATCCCTGCGAATGCTTTCATACAACTTCTCTATCGTCTCTTCAAGTACACTTCTTTCTATGCTTCCCTGAGAATACAGGTATAACTGCTCGCAGTAGTCCTCCAGATATGCCACCGTCGGGTGCCCTTCCCCATATATCTGTTCTATCATCGTTCCAAAGTCTATCGCAAGCGCCTGAGCTGTCTGTGCGTCATCATAAGTCTTAAGCTCACTGTACGCTTCAAGTGCCAACTGCCTGAATGATTCTGCTGCATTTTTCCCTGTATTTACTCCAATTGAGTATTCATGTTCAGTCTCTGTGTATTGATAAGCCGGAAGTCTTACCTCCAACAGCTTGTCAAGCTGCTCCTGCTGGCTCTCAAAGAATGGGTATCCATGACCACTGCTGTTCTTGTGTATCGCCATGTAATCTCCATAGCGCCTTTTCAACATTGCATCATAGCCTATCGGAACCGGTATGGTTGTATTCTCAAACGGCAGTCTTATGCAGGATTCATAATATTTCTTCGGATATCGGTACTCCTTTTTTCTAAGTCCAAATGGATAAAGCTGTGTGAGCCCATCCGCCTCCTTTTCACCAAACCTCGCAAACAGGTGCTCTGCATACATATACATTCTCTGATGTAATGCCGCAATATCCTTCTTATCCTTCTCGGAAGCCTCCTTATCATCACGATAAGAGAGCCATCTTCTCACAAGTCTCTCATCATACACAAGTCTTTCATCGGCGCTCCGGTTTATCTTAACCAGCCCTTCCATCGCCTCTTTCGCACCCATGCGACGCTCAAAAATGTAATCCGCAAGCGTTATTGTAAAATCGGCAATCGTGTCCCTGTTCTTCTCCTTCTCCTCATCACGCGATACATAGTCCATGAGAAAAATATCGACACCTGCAATATACGGAAATTCGTGATTTCTCTTAAGGTACTCATCATCAAAGCATATATGCCTGGTGTTCATGACTCTGGCTAAAAAGAGCCAGAAGTCATCCTTATTCCTGCAATTATTTATCTTGTAGCCTTCGGGAAGCTCTTTTTGCGCCACCTCAAGAAATCTCTCATAGTCGGCTCTCTTCATTCCGATATCAATATCATCATCCCACGGAATAAATCCATTATGTCTTACTGCTCCTAAAAGTGTTCCCCATTCAGCAAAATACTGTATATTATATTTGGTGCATATCCTGTCTATCTGCGCAAGCACATCAAGCTCTGCCGCCCATGCCCGTTTAATCATAGAGGGAACATAAAAGCCCTCTCTCACCTCATCCTCAAAATACTTTTCCGAAAAAGTCATAGTTTCTAACCTTCTATCGTTATATTTGATATTATCTCTCCAAGCCGCGCTTCGTAAGTATAGCTCTCCTCCATTTTCTTGAGTGCAGTCAATGCAATCGTGCTGCGCTCAGCCTCATGTTTCAGATAATAGTCCACCTTGTGGACAGCCTCCTCAATTGATGTGTAATAATCAAAATGCACTCCCGGCTCAAAGTGCCTGAACATATCCTCCTGATAGTTGGTAAGAAGAAATCCTCCCGCCCCCATAATATCCATTGCCCTGAGCGGTATACCTGTTCTTATGCTCCTGAGTGATATATTAAGATTTATCTTTGTCCTGTTGAATATGACAGGCAGCTCGCTACAGTAGTCCACGCAGCCATAATTCACCATATTTTTCTGTCCGAATTTCCCATCCGAATATAATGCCACCTTAAAATGCCGCGATATAGCCATAAGAAGTTCTGTTCTGTCAAGAAATGCTATTCTCGGTCCAAGATAATAATCGGCATATATTCTCTCCTCCGATGTATAGCTGCCTTCTGTAAGCTTGTACGGCATAAATTGCCTTATCCTGTTCTTTACATCACCTGCTATACATTCATCAAGAAAATTATACCCATATATTGCCCTCTGCGCCTCAATCACACCATCAAGAAAACCCATAAGCTCCATATCATTGCTTAACTTACAAAGCCGTTCATAGAAGTTATTTCTATTATTGTACAGCGAGCCTACAAACTCCACATCCATATCTTTAAAACAGACCTTACTGCCTGTCCTAAGCATTATCTCTGTGCGGTTCTTATATGCCCCATTTATTCTCATCATCCTCGACACATTTACCGCCAACGGCTCATAATGTACCGTACTTACCCCCTTTTTCGTAAGCTCATCCGCTGTAAAGCTGTCAAAAGTCCCTATGTAGTTGACATTGTTAGCGACTGATTTATCATACAGCTTTGAATATGGACTATCATATATCCAAGCAAAATAGCGGCAGCCCGTCCGCATACATGCCTCCGATATACTTGGGTAATAGTTAAAGGAAACCACAAGCCGGGCACATACCAGTCTTATCTTGCTGCAAAGCATATCCGTAAACTCATCATCTATGCCCGCCTTCGCCTTATCTGACAGTACACATTCACTCACATTATGCCCCAGCTTTACAAGTGCCTCCTTGATATCGTCCGCACCAAAGCTCGCCCACCTGACATACAGTATATTCATATTATCGTTTCTCCGTCTTTACACATAATATTCATTCTTGAATATTTTTCTGTACTTAAAATAACTTCTATAATTAAGCAGGTCATCGTCATGCAGGCACCATGCCCTATCCATATAAGGTACAACTACCTTATAACCCGCTCTTCTAAACTCAAAGCTCTGCGACACATCATAGAAATCCCATCCGTCAAATATGTCCTCCCTCCACGGAATGTCATACTGTGTTGCCATGAGAAGTCCGTCAACTGCCTCCACCTCAGTATAATGTCCCTCCGTTTTCCCTATTACAGACTCATTCATATCATAAATCGAACAGCGGTATATCCGTCCAACTCTGACCCCATACCACATAATAGCATTCTCCGGAAGTCTTATTGCCCCAACCATTCCTACCATGCCCACAGTCTCATCCCCAAACAGCTCAAGTAGTCTGTACAGAAAATCCTTCCGGACTATGAATACATCCTGATGCATATACACCTTGTACTTAGCCTCCGTTGCCGCCATAGCTTCATTGTACCCCGCCGCCATTGAGGCAGCCTCCTTCACGGTTATGCAGTCTATAGTATATCCCTCCGGTACATCAAGTCCTTTAATATAATACAATGCCTCCTCAACATATCTGTCATCGTTGGCACATATAATAAAGCATATCTGTCTGTTATCCATGTAATCTCCCTATAAACCCGCCTATCTTTTCTGCCTCATTGCCACAATACCTTTTTATCAGTTCATTTACGCATGTTGCGGACACATATCCGTTCTCTATATTATAGTTCAGCCATTCCACCGATTCAGTGTCACCGGCAAACTGTATTCTCCACAATCTGAATTTAATTTCTTTTATGTACGCAATAAGCTCTTCAATGTTCTGTTTTCCCGACAATATCGTACATTTCTCACCATGCATTTTCTCCTCATGCAATATGAGTAATGCAATGTATAGGTATGCAATTTCCTTATCGCCTTCAAACTTTTTTATAAAACCTTGGTCCGAGTACAATTCATTCAGTGCTGCAATTCCTTCTTCGCTCTGACTGCTTATGCACTCATCAACTATTTCAATTATACTCTCTTTGACCAAATCAATATCGTTATATTTCTTCTTCCATACTTCTTCAGCATATAACCCCGCCGCCTCCGAGCCTATATCTATCATGTCTGCCTCTCATTAAATTCTTTATAAAAAACAAGAGCCAGTGGAAAACCACTGACTCCCGTTATGATAGTTACCTTACAACTGATTAGCCAAGGATTGAAAGAACACCCTGTGTTGACTGATTAGCCTGTGCAAGCATAGACTGTCCAGCCTGAGCAAGAATGTTGTTCTTGCTGTAGCTAACCATCTCATCAGCCATATCGACATCACGGATACGTGACTCAGCTGCGGATGTGTTCTCAGATGTAGTATCAAGGTTAGCGATTGTGTGCTCAAGTCTGTTCTGGATAGCACCAAGCTTAGATCTCTGATCAGATACGCTCTTAATAGCATTCTGAATAGCTGTCATTGATGTACCAGCTGCAGCATTGGAGCTTACGCTAAGACCACTTACTCCAATAGCAGATGCTGACATCTTGCTGATTGATACAGACATTGTGTGTCCCTCAAGAGCACCAATCTGAAGACTCTTCTTAGAGAAATCACCATCAAGCAAGTTCATTGTGTTGAACTGAGTTGTAGACTGAATTCTGTTGATCTCCTCTGTGAGCTGATCGATTTCAGCCTTGATAGCATTTCTATCAATTGATGTGTTGGTATCGTTAGCAGCCTGTGTAGCGAGCTCATTCATTCTCTGAAGAATGGAGTGTGTCTCGTTAAGGGCACCTTCTGCTGTCTGGATAAGAGAGATACCATCTGCTGCGTTGTCAGATGCCTTGTTAAGACCTCTGATCTGGCTTCTCATCTTCTCGGAAATAGAAAGACCAGCAGCGTCATCGCCTGCTCTGTTGATTCTGTAACCTGAAGATAACTTCTCTGCTGACTTAGCCTGTGCGCTGGTTGTGATGCCTAACTGTCTGTTAGAGTTCATCGCTGTAAGATTGTGCTGTACTACCATGATATATTCCTCCTTGAATATCTATCGGCATCCATGCCGATGTGATTTGTTGTAGAGGCTCTGCCTCCAAGTTGGTAAGTATTTCTTACCTTCTGTATATTATATCGGTTCAAAGTCTTTTAACTTTATACCTGAATAATATCTTTTTTAAAATTTTTTATTTTTCAAAGTGTTTAAGGCTCCGGCTCAACTTCTATTTCTTCTTGTCCATGAATACCGGTTCACTTGTAACCTTATTCATGGTCTTATAATAATTCGCTGCATACTGCTGGTTCTTCTTCACACTGCTGACTTCCTTGCGTCGTGATGCGAACTTCGCTGTCACCCTGTCCTTGTTGCGCTGTTCCTCCGCCATGAGATGACTGCTCTTCTCCATAACCTGAGTTATCTTGCCCTGAAGTCTCTTTATCTCAGCTGCATATATCTCTCTATTCCCATCAAGTTCTGCCTTAACATTGTTGTACACAAGCTGAAAGCCTTCGTCCATTGCATTAAGCTTTTCAACCAGCTCTGCCTTCTGTTCTACAATATGATTGAATGCCTCCTCATCAAAAGCGGCTGCGCTGAGTATTTTCTCCTGCTCCGTGTTAAGCATTTCTATAGAATCAAGAAGCTCTATCTTCTTGTCAAGACTGCTCTCTAATATCGTCAAATAGCTCTCTGTCATGCTCATAGTCATCCTCATTTCCATACTCTGCACATGCAGATATTATTTTACTTAGAATGGTCGGTTCTCGATAAACGCATTACTTCCTTCCAGGTATCTCTCATGGTTCTGAGGTGTCCAAGAACCTCCTTCATTATCTCCTTATCCTTCTTGACATTCGCCTCAAGAAGTCTTTGCTGAAGATACTTATATACTTCATCAAAATCCTTTGCAACCGGATACCTATGGTCTAACGTAGCCTGAAATTCTTCTATAATCCGCTCTACCTTACGGATGCTGTTATGTGCTTTCTCTATCTCGCCCTTCTCTATCGCAACAATCGCAATATTGGCATACTTGATAGCCCCCTCATATAACATAAGCGTAAGCTCAGCCGGTGATGCTGTGAGTATCTTACTTCTCTCGTACTGCTGATAGCCTGCAGGTGTGTTCATGCAACTGCCTCCTCTACTTGCAAAGCACAGCCCACTATTATCATAATAATGAGCTGTGCATATTTATAGTACTATTTTATCAAATTATTACTCCATTGTAAAGGTACAACCTTTATCATGAACCAAGTAAATTGGAGAGTGATGAGGTGGATGACTGCAGCTTAGACAGTGCCGATTCCATCGCTGAGAACTTCTTATAGTAGAACTCCTCATAGTACTCCAGCTTCTCCTGCCACTTACTTACCTTATCCTTGTAATCACTGTACTCACTCGACATCTGCTTATCATTATAAATAGTGTATACACTACTTACACTTGATGATGCCATTCTCTTAGTGAGGTCATCATACACACCCGTGGACAATTTCTGGAAGAATGTAGCCACAGCTTCAGGGTTCTCATTTATCGCAGCCATGAGCTTGTCAGCATTTCCGGAGGTTGTTGAATCATCCTTATCTCCGTCAATATGGAGACAGCCCTTTTCGTTCGTGCTTGAAGTAAAGTATCCTGCAGTGCTTATACCAAATGTTGACAGCGAATATGTCTTACCATCAATATCAAAGCTCGCATTCATCAGACTCTTCATAGATGATGAGGTGTTTCCAAGAGTGCTGTCCCTTCTGAGGAGCGAATCCTTAATCTTAGTCTCCCACTTCTCTATCTCCTTATCGGACATCTTCTCCTTCTCATCATCTGTGAGCGGCTCGTAATCTCCTGCAGAAACTGCATTATAAGCTGTATCCATCTCCTTGATGAGTTCATTATACTTGCCGATAAACTCCTTAATCTTGTCATACATTGCCTGAGTATCGTTGGAGGTTGTTATGCTTACCTCCTCATCAGCTCCGGTTACCTGTGTAGCAGTGATTGACAGTCCATTGATGGAGAATGTACCTGTGCTGCTGGTGAATGTGGCGCCGTTTAAAACTATCTCTGCGTCCTGACCGCTGATTCTGGCAGCATCTGACTTATGTGTACCTGCCGCTGCTGAATTAACTGCTGTCTTAGCATCCGTGTATGCAGTCTTGTTATTCTCAAGGAATTTAACAGTCTCCTCATATTCAGCCTTAGCCTGATCACTTGAAACCGCCGATAGCGCTGTATCGTATGCCTTCTTGTTAGTCTCATCGCTGACAAACTTATTAGCTGCATCAAAATCATCAAGAGCCTGCTTAGCTTCAAGAATCGCCTGCTTCTCCTCCATCTGCTTAGCTATATCTGTATCCGTTGTTCCATTGTTCTTCTTTATGAATGCCTTCATCTCAGCAAGTTCGGCATCCGTATAGTTGACATTGATGGTCTCCTCTGTTCCGTCATCTTTGGTAACTGTCTTTGTCTCCTTCACAAGCTTCTGTCTGTAGCTATCAAGGTTATCCTTATACTTATCAACAATTTCCTGCTGACTCTTATAGTTGGTTACAATAGCCTGATTATTGTCATACTCTGCCTTAGCCGCTGCTTTTTGTTCATAATTGTAAACTGTTTTCTTATATGCAGTGAGTTCATCATCAGTATATGTCTTATTATTATCAAATATATCTACGATGGCTGCTGCAACCTGCTTCTGCTCATCCGTTGCAGCATCATTTGACAGTGTTGACCTATACTTCTCCATCTCCGCTGTATCTTTGCCGTTAATATCTTTAACAGCAAACAGCCCAAGTGACTGCAATGCTCCAAGCCCTGTCCCATTATTAGCTGTAAGTGTGAACTCACCATCTGCACCTGATGTCTTTGCATTGACGAAGAATCTCTGGTTAGTCTCATCGAAGCTTGCATTGACACCTGCATCCTTAAGCTTGGCAACAAGCTGGTTCACTGTCATTCCGTCCGCTATCTCTATTTCCTTATCATTGACAGCTATCTTGCTTCCTGTCTCTATACCCATGTCGGAAAGTGCAGTGCTTCCTGTTACCTTCTTATTACCTGTATCATTCTTATCGTCTGACAGCTTAACTACACCACCTGTCATGTACGCTGAGGAGGCAAGCTTATTAACCTTCATCTTCTGTGTGCCGTTGACAGCAGATGATGAAGCCTTGACTGTAGCTATATTGCTGTTAGATACAGAGCTTGTCTTAAGGCTGTACGCTGTAGACATTCTCATATTGGAAAGGCTTGATGTATAGAAGCCATATATCTTGCTGTTCATGGTCTTCCAGGCATCCATCTTCCATTCCTGCTTAGTCTGCGCCTTCTCATACTTCTCTTTCTTGGTTGAATATGCCGATACAAGCTCCTGTACAATGGAGTCTGTATCAAGCCCCGATATAAGTCCGCTGACTCTTATTGCCATAATTAACTCCTTTCCACCACATTATGATGGTTCCGTTTACAATAAAAACGCTCTTTCCGTGATGTTAGCGTTTCTCATCCACAAGGATTCCGGCAAGCTCCCATGCCTTAGCGATAAGGTCAAGAGTCTTCTCCGGCGGAATCTCCTTAATTGTCTCCTTGGTATCCTTGTCAACTATCTTGATTGTTACTCTGTTGGTCTCATCGTGATAACCGAACTCTGCAACCGTATTGTTGTTGAGCTTGCTGTTAATCTCTGATATACGCTGCTTGAGAGCCTTCTCATTGAGCTGGATATCCTGTTCAACCTTCTTGCTGTTGTCATCTGCAGCAGTGTTAGCGCTATCCTTGCTCTGCTGGCTGCCCTTATTAGCTGTCTGCACCTTAACCGTATCCGGCTGTCTGTTATTATTCTGTACGCCGACCTCCTTGGTCTCGGTAACAGTAGTGTTCTGCTTCGCCATATTGACCGAAGCACTGATTGCAGCACTTGATGCTGCCCCTTTAATTCCTTCAATCGCCATTTCAAGACACCTCCGTGTGTTCATCTAAATTATATTGACGCTGCTTCTTGTTGTATGTGTGTATCCTTATATTTCTTCATACTCTCTATTGTATTTCGGCAGACCGATATAAAAAGTTTAGTCCTATATAGCTATCCTAAAAGGTTCCTGAGTGCCTCCGCTCCGTCGGAAACGCTTGCAGCCTTGTTCGCATCCTTAATCTGCGCATATACCTCCTTGCGGTACACCGGAACGGACTTAGGGGCTGTGATTCCTATCTTAACCTGGTCTCCCTTGATTTCAAGCACGGTTACCTCTATATCGTTGTTGATTACAATGGACTCATTCTTCTTTCTCGATAAAGCAAGCATTATTTTTCCTCCTTCATCTTCTGAATATAGTCATACACATTGTAACGAACTTCATAGTTATCGTTGTTCACGATAAGCTGGCACGCCTTCTTAGTGTTCATATTGATGACAATCGGTGCCTTTAAGTTAGCGGTCATCTTCGTGAGGTCGGACGGAACTGTCACAACAGACAGCAGGAAATAATCTCCCTCCGACTCCACCTCTCCCAGCTGGGCAAGCCATTCATCATCCACAACCGGATTATACTCCGCCACAACCTTCATAGGGTCGATGACAGTGAAGGCAAGCTGTGGCTCATCAAGACACTGCAGCCACATAATTCTGCCCTTTTTCTCGGAATTATATATCAATGTATACCTTGTGTACTCTTCAAAACCCATCAAGCCCTGAGTAAATGTGATTATCCTGTCCTCGGCGACCTCTATCTCCCCAAATAATCTTGTATTAACCTTCATGTACTCTCTCCTTCTCCTTATATCAGATACAGAAGCTCCGCTCCCGATTTGATGCTAAAACCATCCGCATACATAAGAATGTGCATACTAAATACTGTAATTATTGTATGCACATCCCCGCACGCCTGTCTTAACATATTATTCTTTACAGATAATCAAGTAATGACTGTCTCACTGTCTTAGAAGCTGTCGCGATTGCTGCATTGTACACTGTCTCCGCCGCAGCAAAGTCAACTGCGATATCCTCTAACTCCACATCCTCATTCTTGGACTTGAGATCCTTGAAGGTAGTCTGCTGCTGTGTGAGTCTGGTCTTAGTGAGTGTAAGTCTCACTTCACGGCTTCCCACATCGGACAATTCAGTGTTGACTGTCGACTGATAGCCCTTCATCTGTGTGATTCCCTTTGCAAAGAGCGCTTCCATATTATTCTTGGCATAATCAAGCTCCTTATTTGCCGCCTCTATCATGGACTCAAGCTCATCAGTCTGTCCTGCATACATGTCTGAGTTCTTCATATCCTTTAATCTGGAAATCTTTTCCTCAATATTCATAACCGATGAAAGACTGTTTACAAGGTCATCTAAGTCTCTTCCTATATTATAGCTGAGCACATCCGTAGCGCGTGAGTTGACCTTAAGGTTCTGGCTGAAGTTGATGGTATACTCTATGTCCTGACTATCATCGCCTGTCTTGCTTGACATAGAATATACCTGTCCATTGGTCAAATCCTCGCAGTCGAAATAGTGCTCCGGTCTGATATCTCCCTTCGCAAACGAATCCTTGCGATATGACACATCTATCTTTGAATTGCCAAGTGCCTGCTGCGAAGCTTTAGAAAATACCAGCTCGCCCTTATCGTACACATAATATGCTGTATTGTCGGCAAGGTTTCCGGCACTCATTATAGCTTCAAGCTCCGATGTGCTTACCGCCTGTATTGTACCGGCGTAGGCCTGTCCGTCAACTGTGATCTTAGGAAGTGATGCCGCATCAGCCGCATCGTAGGCACAGTCATCATAGGCAAGCCTTATTCTGTACACCTCCTGTGTCTCAGGTGTATCTGAGGCCTTTATTGAAGCTACGTTGTTGATATCAACACCATTCTTCATATACTTGGTTGTCGTGAAATCCGAACCCGTGAAGCTCTGATTGATTCTGTATGAAATCCCGTTCACCTCTCCGTCATTCTGGAAGGTGAGTGCTCTGTCCGTTCTGTATCCTGTAAAGATATATCTTCCTGAGCTGTCCGCATTTCCCTCTGCATACATCGCATCTCTCAACTGCTGTATACTCTGTATTATCGCGCTTCTGTTGGTTGTCTCATAGGAATCCGTAGAGCCCTGTGTGCAGTACTTGATGATATCCTTATAGATACCATCCATGTTATTTAGTGATGTCTCTGTGAGTGTAAGCCACGCACCTGCATCAGGAACATTCTTCTTTAAGTACTGTTCAACCTCTGTCAGGCTGGTTCTGAGAGAGAGTGCTCTGATAGCTATAATAGGGTCATCCGATGGCTTGGATATCTTCTTCTGAGATGACATCTGCTGCTCTGTTGTATATAAATTATTCTTCGACTTGTTGACATTACGCATTGTCGTATTCGTCATCATTGTGTTGGTTATACGCATTTTAAGCCTCCATTCTATCTTTCCCGGTCTGTTTTACCGCAAGTTCCCTTACAGCCCTGTCTCCTCAATAAGCTTGCTGTATATCTGGTTCATGACTGAGATAACCTTTGAGGAAAGGTCATAGGCGTGCTGGTATTTTACAAGGTCGACACCCTCCTCATCCTCATCAACTCCCGATATGGATGTGCGCTGTGTCTCTATGGCGCCCTTGACATTGCTGTAGTTCGTGCTGAAGCTCGTTGCTCTCTTGGTATCTACGGATATCTCGGATACCATTGAGGAAAGGAAATCCCAGAAGGTTCCGCTCTTGATTGTCACCTTGTCCTTAAGTGCATATAAATCGTTTGCCATATCAGGATTCTCACCTCGTGACGCATCGTACGAAACCGGAAGCTTAGACAGATCACTTATCATGTCGGCATTCACACTTATATTTCCTGCCGTCACATAGGAATTGCTGTCATACTTCGATACAAGAAGCTTCTCTGTATTCATCGTGCCATCTGCTAACTGGCCATTGGTAATTATATCGTTAAATTCCTTTGCAAGTGTTGTCACGAAACGGTTTAACTGTGACTGATAATAAGGTATTCCCTTGTAGGAAGGATTCCTATAGGAATCAACAACTATCTCAAGCGACTGATTTCCGTTGGCATCCGTCTTCACCTTCTCATAAGAATCATTACATCCGTCTCTCATATCGAACAATGCCTTGAGGCTGCCTCTTCCATTCTCCTCATAAGGGTTATACGGATTGCCGTTGCTCCATTTGATATCATAAAGGCCTTCCGCATCGCTTGCATTTCTCTTTTTGTCCGTCTCCCTTGCAACGCACTGCAGGGTATCATAGGTGTATCCGGTTACAATGTTCTGTCCATTGAAGGTAACTGTATAGTCTGAGACACCATTTCCAATCTCACGCTCATTCACTGTCACATCTGCATAGTATGACAGCTGGTCGACAATCAAGTTTCTCGTGTCCCTGAGATCATTTGCCGTGCCACCCGAAGCCTCTATTGTGTTAATCTGCTTGTTGAGTGAGGCTATCTGCTCTGCCATAGTATTGATAGAAGATACTGATGACTTAATCTCCTCATTGATATCGTTCTGGGTGTTCTGCATATTAGTCGATAATGTATTAAAGTAATTGCATACACTTGAAAGGTAGCTGAGCATCTGTCCTCTCTTGACTTCACTGCTGGGATCAGACTTAAGTGCATCTATCGTCTTAAAGAGATTATTGTACTCTGCGATAAAGCCTTCCGTGTTAAACTCATCAAGATATGTCTGAACAAGCTCTGAATACGTCTGAAGGTTCTCATACTGGCCGCACTGTGCATTGTTGTGTCTGTATCTCTCATCGTAGTACTGGCTTCTTGCCTGTGATATATCAACCATGGCAACGCCTGTTCCCACCGCTCCGTAAGGCTTATACACTCTTATCGCAAAGCCAGCTTCCTGTGAAACGGACTGACGTGTGTAGCCCTTGGTATTGATATTCGATATATTGTGTGCCGTGGTGTTGATTGCCGCATTGCTTGCAAACAGTCCCGACGCACCGATTGTCATTCCGAAAAATGTATTTGGCATATTGTTCCTCGTTTCCGGGCGGCTTCTCTATAAAGGCTGTGGGAATCCCACCTATGTGGTTTCCCATCTGCCACAGAAACAATTCACTTTCGCCCTCCAATGAACTGTTCCCTTAAATTACCGATTCGGTGTCTATATCATCTGTATTACTGTGTCCATCATGGTGGTTATGACGTTGATGTATCTCGATGCAGCATTGTATGCCTGCTGGTAACGTACCATGTTCGTAAGCTCCTCGTCCGACGAAACCCCCATAACCTCTTGTCTTCCATTGTCAAGTCCGCTGCTCAAATTATCCTGGTTGGCAACCATGCTCTCATAGACCTTGCCCTCACTTCCGACATCATCTACCAGTGCCTCATAGAACTGCTCAAATGTCAGGCTCTCGCTGCCTTCCCTGTAGAACATGCTCTTCTGGGAAAAGAGTTCTGTCAACTCCTTAGCCCTGTCATAGTCCACCTTGCCATCCTTCTGGCTGAGCGGCAGAACTGAGAAATCATAGAGTACATCAGGATTGATTTCAATATTGGCTATAGTGTAGATGGAATCCATACCAGACTCATTCTGGGTATTGTAGATGTAATATGTCTGCCCATCCGTCCCTGTAACTTTCTTGTATCTGTCGGTGTACTTTCTTGAAAAGAGCTCTGTTCCAGGCGTCTTGTTGGCATCCTTGCCATAATCCGTCTTATCCATGTCAAGCACCTTGCCTGTATATGTAACCGTTTTACCATTGCCATCTACGTAAGTAACTGTCGCGTCCTTCATCGGGCTGAGCACATTGTTAATCTGTTCCACGATGTTGTTAACCATCTTGTCAAAATTAGCTATGCTTCTTGCCATAACCGAATAATCCTTACAGCTCATAAAGCTCTGGTAATCCCTGTATGCTGTGTACGCCGCTACTGCCGCATTATAATCTTCATCACTTCCGTAATCTGCCCTGTCCGGCTTCTGTGTCACCACCTGAGCAGGTGGCGTCATATTGGCATAAGTAGGTGATATTGTTCCTCTCGCTGCTAAAAGCCCTTTAAGTGAACCAATATCCGTATTCTTAGATGTGGACATCGTAAGCTCCATATTATAGAGTGGTGTATCCTTCATCTCACTCCATACAGGTACATAGAATGAGGTTCCCTCTATAGTCTTGAGTCCAAGGTGGGATACGCTGAGTCCATCACAGAAGAAATTGCCCTCCATCATTACAGTCACAACATGATTGGCATCCTCGCTGTAGTCTATCTTGACATATCCTGACAGCTCGTCAAGAAGAAGATCTCTCTCGTCTCTTAATGTCATCGCCGTCTCGACGCCGCTCTCAATAACAGATATCTGACTGTTGAGATACTGGATTCTATCGCCAATCCAATTAATTCTGTCCGTTACGCTGGCAATCTCCGTGTTAAGACTGTCCTGATAGCTTACAAGTCCCTTGTAAATTGACTGTGAACGGTCTAAGAAGCTGATAGCACTCTGTACAAGTGCAGCTCTCGCCGTGTTGTCATCAGGTGCCTTGGCAACTTCGTTGATCGCAGCTAAAAGATCCGATATTGAATTCTGGTATGATATTCCGTTGAGCTCGCCAAGCTGTGTCTGTATCTCATCGGTCGCATTCGTAAGCTTATCATAGAATCCATATCTTCCGTTCTCTCTTCGGTACGCCTCATCCAGAAGTATATCCCTGACATGCGATACCTGCTGTATTGTGACACCGTTTCCTCTCTGAAGAGCAGCCGTTGCAAATCTGTTCAGGACATTGTACTGTGTGTCCTCAAAGACAACCTGCTGTCTTACATATCCCTTGGTATTGACATTCGCCATATTATTGGCTGTTGTATTAAGTGCATTGGAGCTGTTGGTCAGACCCGACAGACCAATGTATAAAGCTGACATATTAGCCATAAGCTCTCCATTCCGTTAATGCTTTTACTTTATCAAATATTCTATCTATAATATATATGTGAGTGCCATTATTGCTTTTTATCGAACTTGGTATCTGGCAGTGCGTAGTTATTGCTTATATACGCATCCCTTCCATAGTTATTCGTTTCCGGTCCATGTCTCATGCTCTGCAAAAGATTCATCTCAAACCTGAGCATATCCATGGATTCGTCAAGCAGTGCCTTATTGCGCTCATTGACATCCACCATTCTCTTCATAGTCAAAGAAAGCCTGTCATGGATAGAAGCTAACGCGTCCCTCTCCTTAGGCTGTGAGCTCAGCAGCTCTATCAGTCTTGTGAGAGTCAAGGTCTTAACATCCTTGTTAAGAACATCTGCAATATCGTTCGATGCTTCTGTTCTCTTTTTTTCCAGCGCTATGATTCTTTCCACCACAAGCTGTTCCTTCTCTACCATCCTTGAAAGCTCATCGACATCGTTCCGGATAATAATACCCGTTTTCTCAAGTCCAAGCTCTAAAAGACTCTCATATTCCTTATTCTCTTTTTCCAAAGTGTCTATCAGTGTATCTATCAGACTGGCCACTTATCCGGTCACCCCTTCTAAAACGTAATCGTGTTATACCTCTCCATAAGCTTAGCTGCCAGCTTATTCGCAGATACATCATATCTTCCGGCCTCATACTTAGCCTTAACCTCAGCAACTCTGTCCTCCCTGACATCGTCTGCCTGTGCCACTGCTGCCTTCGCCACCTGATAATCCCTGCCTAACTGTGAAATCTCAAGCTTATCCTCAGCTCCCGATGTCTTCGCAGTCTTCTTAGCCTGTGTCTTACCTGCCGCAGCATATACCATACTGACTTGATTATAGGCATCTATTCGCATAATATCCCTCATTTCTATCATGTAATAATCTATGTTCTGTAATATGTATCGGATTACAACAAAAAAAACTTAGAGGAATTTGAAAAAAAATCAAAATCCTCTAAGTTAATCAGTTCAACCTTTATGTATATCTGCGTTGTTCCATGGTGCATACACGAACCGGCTTCAGGGCAGGCCTTCTTTGGCAGGGCTCCCTTGTCCCGGCCGGCATCCGCATTACAGAAAACGCATCTTATTCTCTTTCGCTTCCTTCTTCACAGGCGGTTCAACCTTCTTAGGCTTCTCATATAAATCTGAAAAATTAGAAGCCATGCTGGCCTTGCATGAATCGCAGAATCTTCCGGAGCGTATCATCCTGCCGCACTTCTCACATGCGATTCCTACCGGTGAGTCATCGGCAAACGCAAGTCTCTCCTCGCGTATCCACTTCTCAATCTGCTTCACACTGACATCTGCCGCCTCAGCAACCTCCTGAATACTGGCTCCTACATTCTCTCTTATGTACTTCTTGGCAACCTGAAACTTATCTTCAAGCTCAGCCTGACAAGCCGGGCACAGAAAGCTTCCCCCTTCAATATAACTGAACATTCTTCCACATGCCCTGCAATTTCTTATCTCCATTAGAAAACGCCTCCATCCTTAAAAATCTTTCTGTACTATCCGGTTTCAAATCCTGCTTATTTTTCGTGTCTGTCATATCAATCCCGGTATTAAAAACCGCGTCCCACACATACCGCAGCAAAATATATGTCCGCGCTATGGACAGCTTTAATCGCCTGTGAACATTCATCAAGTGTTGCACCTGTGGTATATATGTCATCCACCAACAATATCCTCTTATATTTTACTATATCGGGTGCTGTATGAAAAGCATTTTTTATATTTTTTGACCTTTCCCTGTCATTCAGAGCTTTCTGTGGCAGGGTATTTTTCGTTCTCACAAGCAGTGTCTCGTCAACCGGTATATTCATAAGCCTTCCAAGCCTGTGTGCCACAAGTGCTGCCTGATTATACCCCCGCTTTCTGTAACGCCCGGCATGGAGCGGGACGGGTATTATGACCTGCGGTTTCCAGCTTGCTATTATATGACCCTTTAGTTTATACAACAGCTCTGCATAAAAGCGTGCATACTCCCGCTGTCCGTCATACTTGAATCTGTACATCGACTGCTTGATTTCCCTGGTATAGGAAAATGCCGCAACACCTCTTATGAAATAATGTCTCTTTTTGGCACAGTCCTCACATACCTCACGCAGCTCATCATCCAACTGTTTACCGCATACCATACAAAATGGTGAAACTATGTACTTAAGCCGTGACAGGCAGTCATCACATGCCATTCCTCCCGGCTCAACAAGCTGTTCACATATCGGACACCTCGGCGGATAAATTGTATCAGACGCATTCTCTAATCCTCTGCGCAAGAGTCGAATAGCGTTTCTGTTCGTTAGCGTTGTCAACCATTCCATAGAATACCTCTTCTGTTCCAACGATACATACACACTTTCTTGCTCTTGTCACAGCCGTATAGAGTATATTACGGTTCATAAGCATCCGTGGTCCGGAGAGAAGCGGTATTACCACAGCCGGGTACTCGCTTCCCTGTGACTTATGGACTGTAACCGCATAGGCAAGCTCAAGCTCATCGAGCTGCTTGAACGGATACTCAACATATCTGTCATCCTCGAACTTAATCGTCACCTTTTCCGTGAAAAAGTTGATATTGTCAATGACACCCATGTCACCATTAAACACCCCCATGCCATGGTCAACCGGTATGCCATTCTTTCCTCTCGTCTCCCATTCAAGCTGATAATTATTCTTTATCTGCATTACCTTATCGCCCTCGCGAAACAGTGTACTGCCTGTCTCCTTTTCCTGTTTGGAGGAATCCTTTGGATTAAGGTACTCCTGAAGAACCATATTAAGTCTCTCAACCCCAAGAAGTCCTTTTCTTGTAGGAGTCAGCACCTGAATGTCGAATATTTTGGCATCAACATACTTGGGAAGCTTCTGTGCAACAAGCGCTATCATCGCACCTAATACATTGTTCGCATCTTCCCTTTTTATGAATATAAAGTCCTTGCTCGATGGGCCTATCGGGAACCGCTCTCCGTCATTTATCTTATGGGCGTTGACTATTATATCGCTCTCTTTTGCCTGTCTGAATATCTTGGTGAGCTTAACAACCGTAAAGCATTCCGAATCAATGATATCCCTTAATACATTTCCGGGACCAACGGACGGAAGCTGATTGACATCCCCCACAAGAATAAGTCTCGTTCCTGCGGTAACCGCCTTTAAAAGACTGTTCATAAGGAATATATCAACCATGGACATCTCGTCAATTATTATGACATCTGCATCTATGGGATTCTCCTCATTTCTCATAAAGCTTACATTCTTATCATCCTCCGGCGCACCCGACAGCTCTAACATTCTGTGAATAGTCTGTGCCTCACAGCCTGTAGCCTCAGTCATGCGCTTCGCCGCCCTGCCAGTAGGTGCTGCAAGGCGAATCTCCATGCCCTCACTCTCAAAGTATCTTATGATCGTATTGATGGTTGTGGTCTTTCCCGTTCCGGGTCCTCCGGTCACAATAAGCAATCCTGATGATACCGCCTGCATGACTGCACTCCTCTGCATGTCATCAAGCTCAATCTTTTCTTCCTTTTCAATGCGGTGTATCCTGTCCAGCGTCTTTTTCTCATCAGCTTTAACCCTTACATCCAGTGCCTTCAGGGCATATGCCACCGCCATTTCCATATAATAATAGGATGCACCATATATTATGCGCCGGCTCTCTCCATCCGCCTCATCCTGTGGTGTATCCTCAAAAGAATTATCCGAATTATATGGCAGCTCCTTCACAACAATCTTTTTGTCTATCGACAGTTCAACAAGCTGCCTGTCTATATCTTCTATCTGTGCATCAAGCAGGCTTCTGAGCTGCTGTATCAGTTCACCAAACGGAAGATATATATGTCCATTTCCTGCTGCCTGAAGGAGCGTGTACATAATCCCGCTCTTTATTCTAAAGTCCGAATCGGCAGCTATTCCTGCCTTTCTTGCTATCTCGTCGGCAATCTTAAAGCCGACACCGGATATATCATCCGCAAGTCTGTACGGATTCTCCCTCAGTATGGTGTAAACACCTGCTCCATACTGGTTGTAAATCTTCACTGCAAGAGCCATCGAGATTCCATAGTCCTGCAGAAACATCATCGCGCTTCTCATGTCTCTCTTTGCTGTGACACTGTCCGATATCTCCGCCGCCATCCTCGGGCTGATTCCCTTAATCTCAGCAAGTCTTTCCGGCTCCTGTTCTATAATTCTAAGCGTATCCGCCTTGAATCTTCTCACGATTCTCGAAGCTAATGCCGCCCCGATTCCCTTTACCGCTCCTGAAGCAAGGTATCTCTCAACCGACTTCTCATCCTCAGGCGGAATGTCCTCACAGGTGTCTACCTTGAGCTGCTGGCCATACACCGCATGCTCCGTGTAATCACCTGTTACCTCGACAAACTCTCCTTCTGTAAGATATGGTATCGTACCCACGCATGTAAGATCATCGTCATCGTCGATGCTAAGCTCAAACACTGTGTAGCCATTGTCTTCATTGCGATATACAATTTTATTAACGTAACCCTTAAAACACTCCATATGTCTTCTCTTCGGTGCTAATCATTGCTGTAATTTCTCTTCATCTGCTCATAGAGCAGCTGTGCAATTCCGAGTCCTTCACCGCCGTTAGACTCACTTGAAAGGCTCGCATATTCCTGAATGAGCGTATCCTTGAACATGTTGACATAGGATGTCGATGAACTGCTCTCATCACTCTCCGGCACCATCTTCTCCATCGCCTTAAAGACCTGCTCAGTAAAGTATGCCTCAAACTCCTTGCATACCTCCATCATCTCATCATCTGTTGCGGATGAATAGTCTGAGCTCAGCTTGTCCTTCATCTTGTCCGCAGACACATTGTTCTTCGTATATGTATCATAATAGGAGCTTACGCCCGATAATAAATCACTCATAAATACCTCCACTAACGCTATCATGCAGTTTTACGCTGTGTATTGTAGCGCGACGCTGGTTTGTAGCGCGACGCTGGTTTGTAGCGTGACGCTGTTTTGTAGCGTCTGTTAACGCTTAAGCTGATTTGCCTGGCTGAGCATGTCATCTGCCGCCTGAATAGCCTTGGAATTCATCTCATAAGCTCTCTGTGCTGAGATAAGGTTAACCATCTCATCTACAACCTGTACATTAGAGCCCTCTATGTAACCCTTTATCACCTTGCTAGCCTTAAGATTCGTGTTGGTTGACTCCTCAACTGCAGCGCCTGAAGCGTCCGTAACCTTATAAAAAGTTCCTGAAGCATTCTCAAGACCTGCTCTGTTGGTAAACTGGTATACACCTATCTTGATTCCTAAATCATCCGTGGTTCCCTTAGTCTTGTTGTCATAGAAAATTCTTCCGTCATCAGAGAAAATAAGGTTAGCTGCCTTATAATCCGATGAGAAAATAATAGGTGTTCCCTTGCTGTCAAGCACCGGATATCCCTCGCTTGTGCAGAGCATCATCGTATTATCCGAGGCAAGAGAAACATTGAAATCACCATTTCTGGTATAATATGTCTCTCCGTCAGCACCTCTCACTGCGAAGAATCCATCACCCTCAAGCGCGAATGCAAAATCATTGGTCGACTCAAGAAGGCTTCCGCCATTAAAGCAGGTTGCTATTGCACTTGTCCTCACGCCAAGTCCTACCTGTGCTCCCACCGGCTTATTCTCGCCGTTGGCTGATGTTGTCTTAGTCTGTATTGTCTGGTAGAGAAGACTCTTAAACTCTGCCGTCGATGACTTATATCCTGTTGTATTCACATTTGCAAGGTTGTTTGCTATATTATCTACATTCGTCTGCTGTGCAATCATTCCCGATGCTGCAGTCCACAAAGCTCGTACCATAATTTTCCTCCATTTTCAGTGAAACCAATATATTATATTTAAAAATATATTAAAACCTGTATGTCAAGTAATACATCCCGGAGAGGACTACATATTAAAGCTTCCCGAGATTAACAGCCTTCTCAAGAGATGAATCCATCGTCTGGACAACCTTCTGGCTGCTCTCGTATGCCCTCGAAACCGTTATCATCTCGACCATCTCCGAAATAACATTGATGTTAGACATTTCAAGATAGCCCTGCCGCACCTTTCCGTCTCCGGTCTTCTCTGTCGCACCGTCAACGGCTGTATAGAGATTCTCGCCAAACTTCTTGAGATAATTGTAGTCCTCGAAATCAGAAAGCTTAATCTTATCGACCAGCTTCTCATCGGCATACACATTTCCAAGTTCATCTACAACGACCTCTGCGCCGGAAGGAATCTGAATACGCCCATTCTCACCGAGAAGATAATCTCCGTCCTCAGTCACAAGCATTCCCTCATTGTTAATTGAAAAAGAACCGTCCCTTGTATATTTTGTCGATGTGTTTCCCGACTTGGAGACATACTCAATGTTAAAAAAGCCTGTACCCTCAAGTGCTAAATCAAGCGTATTGCCGGTAACCTTGAATGAGCCCTGTGTGTAATCTGTATAAGTCTCACCAATCTTGACTCCGAGTGATTCCTTGCCGATTCTGCGGTTAATGTATCCCTCCGAACCGTCCTTTATCTTCTGAGTATACATACTGTCAAATGCCTGTGATGTAGAGCCTTCCTTCTTGTATCCCACCGTACTGGCATTGGCAAGGTTATTCGTAATAACATCCAGTCTTGCCTGCTGGTTCATCATTCCTGTATACGCTGTGTATAGGCCTCTTACCATGAGCTCCTCCTAAATCATTGCCGTAGTATCCGTACATTGAATACTGTATATTTTCCGTACGTGATAACATACTGTGTTTTCCTGCATAAATGTTCTATAGTATTATCGGTTGTATTGTCTTATTACATTATATAATTAAAAATTATCCTGCTATTAATCGCGTGCTCCGCCCAGAAACTCTATGAACTTACCTGTTCCGATGGCAACCGCTGTCATAGGGTCCTCAGCGGTCATTGTGTTGATTCCTGTCTTAGACTCGATAAGCTCCTCAAGTCCCTGAAGAAGGCTTCCTCCTCCTGTGAGAACAATTCCTCTGTCCGCAATATCTGCTGCAAGCTCAGGCGGAGTCTTCTCAAGAACGCTGTGGACTGCATCAACTATCTGTGCTGTAGCATCCCTAAGAGCTTCCTCCGTCTCCTCAGATGTGACTGTTACAGTCTTAGGAAGTCCTGTGAGAAGGTTCCTTCCGCGTACCTCCATCGTGGCAACCTCAGCTCTTGGATATGCGCTTCCTATCTTAATCTTTATATCCTCAGCGGTTCTCTCACCGATAAGAAGACTGTGCTTCTTACGCATATAGCGCACAAGTGCGTCATCGAAATCATCACCTGCAATCTTGATTGATGTGCTTACAACCGTACCGCCAAGTGAAATGACAGCTATATCTGTTGTACCACCACCTATATCAACAATCATGTTTCCACATGGTCTTGAAATATCAATTCCGGCTCCGATAGCCGCTGCGATAGGCTCTTCAATGATTGCAACCTCCCTTGCCCCTGCGGAATAGGTAGCATCCTCAACAGCCTTCTTCTCAACCTCTGTGACACCACTAGGTACACATACGCTGATTCTTGGCTTCTTAAGCATCTTTCTTCCAAGTGCCTTCTGAATAAAGTACTTGAGCATCTTCTCCGTAACCGTATAGTCTGAGATAACGCCCTGTCTTAAAGGTCTGACAGCTACAATATTGCCCGGTGTTCTTCCAAGCATCAGTCTGGCTTCCTCACCTATAGCCTTGATCTTATTAGTGTCTCTATCAAATGCAACTACCGACGGCTCCTTGAGCACTACACCCTTTCCACGGATGTAAACAAGAATGCTGGCAGTTCCCAAATCAATTCCAATATCTGTTGTTATCATAAAATCCTCCATCTGAAAATTATTCCCCGGTGCCATCCGGACAGCTCTTTCCGGCTCAAAATTCTGTCATGTGCAGCTTTATCTTTACAGCTTTGTGCGTCCTTGCAGCAGCATTTACCTGTGCATGACATTGTCATTTATAATGGCAGATTAATGTGGATGTTCTTTATCCACCAAGTTACCTTGCAAAACCCTGATTGTATCCGAAGCTCCTTCCGGATTAATTGCATATCAAGTTCATTCTATCTTGCTTAAAAGTCCATATACCAACATTATAAACAAAAACTCCGCAATTTAAAAGGGGTAATTCAAAAAAAGCTGAAAAATATATTTTGACCATAACAGGATATGATGATATTATATAGAAGTATTTTACTTCTATATAGATATTTATTTGTCAAGGCATGCTTAAGGCAGAATGCCGGCTTTTACAGGCAGTGTACCTCACGTTTGAGCTATGTACTGCCCACCGCCCTATGCATTATTCCAACAAGCCTGTTTACTTGACAGCTATATTTTATAATAACAGCGGAGGCTCTTATGTCAAAAAGAAATACTTCAAAAAAAGGTCTGCGTATAATCATTGTAGGCTGCGGCAAGGTCGGAATAACACTTACCGAGCAGCTTGCAAAGGAAGGTCATGATATTACTTTAATAGATAAAAATGCCCAGAAGCTTCAGTCAACCGCCGGCATGTACGATGTAATGGGTGTAGTCGGCAATGGTGCAAGCTACAGTGTCCAGGAAGAAGCCGGAATAGCTTCAGCCAACTTAATCATAGCCGTTACGGATTCCGACGAGCTGAATCTCCTGTGCTGTACCATCGCCAAGCGTGTAGGAAACTGTGCTGCCATCGCAAGAGTCCGTACACCGGACTACAGCCAGGAGGCGGGATACCTTCGTGAGAGGCTCGGTCTTGCAATGATTATCAACCCTGAGTTAGAGACTGCCAAGGAGGCCGCAAGAATCCTATACATGCCTACAGCACTTGAAGTCAATTCTTTTGCCCATGGACAGGCTGAACTGGTTAAATTCAAGATTCCTAAATGTAACTGTCTTGACGGAATGACTATCGCAGCTCTCGGCAAGGAAATGAATGTCCCTTATGTCATCTGTGTTATTGAGCGCGGCGGATATGTACACATACCTACCGGACGCTTCGTTATGCATGCGGATGACACCATATCCTTCGTCGCTTCAAGAAAATCCACGAAGATTTTCCTTGAACACATAGGCTTTAAGACCAATCAGGTCAAGGATACCATGATTATCGGAGGAGGAAGCGCCGCATACTATCTCGCCGACCAGCTCATCCGCTCAGGAATCTCGGTAAAGATAATAGAGAACAGCCGCGAACGCTGTGAGGAGCTGAGTATATTACTGCCTAAGGCTGTCATTATCAACGGAGACGGAACCGATGAAGAGCTGTTAAAGGAAGAGGGCATCACTGAGGTTGAATCCTTCGTCCCTCTGACCGGCATTGATGAGGAGAACATTATGCTCACACTCCACGCCAAGCAGGTATCGAATGCCAAGGTAATCACCAAAATCAACCGCATTACCTTTAAGAACGTAATCAACAGTCTGGATCTGGGCAGCGTAATATACCCTAAATATATCACCTCCGAGGCAATAATTGCCTACGTCCGTGCTAAGAACGATTCCATGGAATCTAACGATTCCAATTCAGGTGATAACGCTTCGGCATCCGACAGCACGATTGAAACCCTTTACCACATGTTCGACCATCGCGTCGAAGCGATTGAGTTCCGCGTCACCAAGAGCTCAGACGTCACAGGCAAGCCTCTTGCAGAGCTTAAGCTCAAGGATGAGATACTCATCTCGTTTATAAACCGCAACGGGACCATTATCATTCCGAGTGGTCAGGACTGTATTCTTGAGGGTGACACTGTAATGATAGTCACAACACACACAGGTTTTACTGATATTCAGGATATTCTGCGATAAACCGGAGGTATATGTAACATGAACAAATCAATTATCAGGTATATATTGGGACATGTATTTCTGCTTACCTCCTGTCTCATGCTCCTGCCTGCGTTAGTCGGGCTGATATATCTCGAGCATGAGTCTGTTGCGTATCTCATTGTCGCGTCAGCCTGCTTTTTAAGCGGATTTATCATGACCAGAAATAAACCTGAAAACACAACACTATATCTCAAGGAAGGCTGTATAAGCACATCTCTCGCATGGATTCTGCTCAGTCTTATAGGCTGCCTTCCTTTTTTTGTGACAGGTGAGATTCCGTCCTTCACCGATGCTCTGTTTGAGACAATATCGGGCTTTACCACCACCGGAGCCAGCATTCTGGCAAATGTGGAAGGACTTTCGCACTGCTCGCTTTTGTGGAGAAGCTTCACACACTGGATTGGAGGCATGGGTGTTCTCGTATTCCTGCTTGCCATAGTTCCGCTAAGCGGTGGCTCGAATATCAACCTTATGCGTGCAGAAAGCCCGGGGCCTTCTGTAGGCAAGCTTGTTCCCAAGATGAAATACACGGCAAGAATACTTTACATTATATATTTCGGGCTTACGCTTATTCAGTTTATCCTGCTCATCATAGGCAGAATGCCTGTATTTGATGCGGTGTGCACCGCATTCGGCACCGCAGGAACAGGAGGCTTCGGAATCAAAAATGACAGCATTGCAGGCTACTCCCCATATATCCAGTGGGTTACAACCATATTCATGCTGTTGTTCGGTGTCAATTTCAATGCCTATTATTTCATTTTATTCGGTAATGCAAAAAAAGCCTTCAAAATGGAGGAGGTCCGCTGGTATTTTATTGTTGTCATCGTTTCCGCAGCAATAATAACCATTGAGCTGTGCCGTGCCGCAGCACCATTTGCCACAGCACTCCGCGATTCAGCTTTTCAGGTCGCCTCAATTATAACAACGACCGGATTTTCGACCACGGACTTCAACCTATGGCCAGGAACATGCAAGACAATTCTCGTCATACTCATGTTCGTCGGAGCCTGTGCCGGCAGCACCGGAGGCGGCATGAAGGTATCGCGATTCGTGATACTTTTCAAGACCGTTTTCAAGGAGTTAGACTCCTACATCCACCCGAAGCGTATTCAGAAGCTCGCACTTGACGGCAAGCCGATTGACCATGACGTTGTGCGTTCAATCAACGTATACTTTATAACCTTTGCTGTAATATTTGTCATCTCTCTTTTTCTGGTCTCATTTGAGGGAAATGATCTGGTGACCAATTTCACGGCGGTTGCCGCAACCATCAACAACATCGGTCCCGGACTTGAACTTGCCGGACCAACCCAGAACTTCGGACTCTTCAGCATGCTCACCAAATACGTGCTGATGTTCGACATGCTCGCCGGGCGCCTTGAGCTGTTCCCACTGCTCATCCTCTTCCACCCGGCTGTGTGGAAGGATCTACATACTACGCATAGGAATTGGAGGAGGAGAAGGCAGTAAAAATCGTATGATTTTACAAAAGCCACTACGGAAATATATCTTGTAATTTCCGTAGTGGCTTTTTTCAGATATCCTAAACATTCCCCTAATCTACAATTCTTCTGAGGTATGGGTCAGCGCCATACTTACCTTCCAGATACTGTTTGTCGAACTTGGCATCCTTTCTGACGGATTCACCTTTTACATTCTTGAACTCCACCAAAGAATAAAGTTTAGAATTCTGTGCATTTCCCTTTGCAACGAACCAGATTTCATCCCTCCTAAACACTTCACTGTTCATAGTCAACAAATCATGTGATGTGAAAATCAACTGTGCTTTATGTCTGTTGATACTCATATCATTAAACATCATAATAATATGGCGAAGTAAAATCGGATGGATTTTTGCGTCCAGCTCGTCAATCACAAGCACGGTTCCAGTAATCAGGCTTTCTGCAATAAACGGGAGTAATCCAAATAATTTTTGTGTTCCACTGGATTCATCAAACAAATTGATTTCTGCTTCCACATCATCTACACAATGCTTCGTGAATATATCTATTCTGTCATTCTCTTTTTCTTCTACTCTGAAATCAACAATGTCTAAGTCCATCTCCTGAATCATCTGAAGCATTAACTGTTTCACCTCTTCCGATGTGGACACCGCCATTCTAAGTTCTTGTATTGGGTTTCCATAATTCAGAAATTCGATTCCATATTCAAACCAACTCAATACATCCTTAACCACCGCGTTTCCCTTATAAGCAATTCCCAAATAAGAAAGTAGCGTAAGTGTTTTAGATAATTCATTACTAACTTTCAGTTTTGCAAAAGCCCCCTTCAAAATAATTCCGTTTTCATCTCTGGTAAAAAGAGCAGATTTTCTTCCCGTCTCAAGTTTGACTCTATCCAAGCTCTCATATAAAACGATGTCACGCTTTACATGTAAAATATACCTGTACTCTGAAACTGTGGTCCTGAAGAACAATTCAAATTCTGTAGACCCGTCCTTACTCTGTGAAAATGCAAACGGCTCTACAATTAATTTCTTTTGAAGTAAAACCTTTTCCTCACTATCCTCTGTGGCAAAAAGAGGACGTAACACTTTTGCCACCAAGGTATGCAATGCCGCCAAAACATTGGATTTTCCTCCTCCATTCGGACCATAAATAGCTGACACCGGTAAATATTTTTTCTCATCTTTATCTATGATGATCCTATCCTCATGCTCTGATATTGCAGCCGCCTGCATATCAAATGTTGCTTCATCTCTTATGCTTTTGAAATTTTTAACCGTAAATTGGCATAACATATATCTAACCCTCCGTTATACCTTTATTATATCCCCTCTCCATATAATTAATAATATGTTCTTTCGCCTCTAACTGGCGTGCATCCACAAAAAGTATTCCGAATGTAATGCATGCATCTAATCCTAGTTTCTGTTGTGCCTCCCTCAATTCGCCTTCTAGGCGATAATACGACCCTACTGGATTCATTTTATCTTCTCTCCCATATCATATTATTTTATTACGTATCTCCCCCACCAACCTATGCACCGTTGTCCCCGGACACATCTCTGATGGTTTCTTTTTACCTTCACGTTCACACTGTTCCA
>OGJI01000106.1_pt1 | contig 109922 bp, 98 predicted proteins | sample 1572031 | NCBI WGS metagenome assembly OGJI01 (sample SAMEA2582119, study PRJEB24529) | metagenome | biome: Human gut stool | place: China | collected 2011
GCTATCGCGTTTCTCTATTCACTATAAATTCACTATAACATTTATCTCCCATGAAATGACGTAATTACAGAATCATTCCGTCTGCGCCTTCTCATTTTCTTCCCAGATAATCTCCTTTAATTCTTTTCGCATCACATCCAGTGGAGCCTTCTGTCCGATCCAAAAAATCATCACCGCCTACATTCAGGTGATACTGGTTTCCCAGAAATGCAAACCCTGTTCCAAGCTCCAGAAGGAGCTTTGTGACGTCCCGAACCAGTGCCTGCTCAATATCCCGTTCGAGCATATCCTCCCGGAAAGGAATAAAATCAAATACATATGGATCTTTCATTGTCTGCGCTGCAAGTTCACTTTGCGGAGACGGTAAGCGGTGATCAAAATTTGTGACCTTATCTGCCAGAACCTGTCTCTGATACAAGTTGCTTTCAATCTGATGGACAAGAACATTTCGAGACCAGCCGTTTTCCGCTGACTTTTTAATATACCATTTGCGTTCATCCATATCAGCGACCTTATCCAGAAGAACTATATTGTGACCCCATGGAATTTGTGCAACAACCTGTTGCACAAATTCTCGGTCTGGATAAATCTCTGCGAATTTTGCCATATACTTCAAATTACGAACAGAATATCCTTTGCTTTCTGGAAAAGCAATCCGAATATCTGCTGCAAGGTTATCAATAAACTTATTTCCCCATGATTTATGTTCATTGATTACGCAACCAATATCATAATAGAGAAGCAGCATATCTGCATTCACATGAACTGCCGCACGATATTGTGCCGCAGTAATTTCAATTTTAATATTCTCAATAATGGAAAGATACTCAGCCGTATTCACCAACATGCTCATCGCCTCGCTTTCACATAATTCCTATCATTATTTTCTCTATAATAAGATGCTCATACACAATTTTTTAATAATTCAGGTAACCACATGAGCACAGATACAACAACATCAGCCATCCAGCAACACCGACATCAATTCATTGACCTTCTTGTACACTCTTAGTTTTTTGGCATATATGGAAAGATTTTGCAAATTTTTCTTCTCATCCTTTGCATAAGCGTTCAATGCCTTACTAAATATTTCATGATCAAGCCTTGAACGATATTTGAAGCAATCACAAATCGTACGCTCTCGATCATATACGGAGAGCTTAACCCCGTAAAAATCATCCGTTACTCTCCCCAGTTCATATATTTCTGGTTGAACATAATACGTTTGCAAAGCCAGTACATCTACATCCAGTTTTGTCCGGGACATAGATCTCGGTACAGCAATAGACCATTTACGAGGTGCAAAGTCACTATAGCCATAATGAAAAAGAGCCGATTCCACACAAATAATTGCCTTTGGGATCAATGCTGCAATAAGCTGTTCTTCAGAAGATGTGTTCCCATCGGCAAGTTGATAGTATCCGTGCCGAATGCGTTCAAGGTATCCGGTGTTGCAAAGATTCACAATGTCAACAGCGGGTATGCCAGCTGCAACAAAATCTGATGTTTTTGCAATACCGCCCTTTTCTATAATTACCTGTTTTGAAAGAGTTTTCTTATCCACGTATTCACCAACTTTTTATTAAAAACCACACACACTCAATCCACTTTTGTGCTTGTATTTTATTATATCATTCAAATTGAATTAATCAATAATTTCACGCACAATTTTATAATTTCTGTGTATGGAATTTTTAATCAAATGCGTTTCTCCGTCAAAACTGCTTTTGCATGATCAATGATCATGTCAACGCAACGGAAGTGGTTTACTGTTTCAATCACACCAACGGCAAAAACATCAACACGTTTAAAGCTCGGTTTCTGTCCTTTTTGCTGACACAGGAAATACTGCTTCTGGATACAGGAAGCCGGACTACATCGAAAATGAAGTCCGGCAAGATATTATCATATATACGATTTGTTCCAACACAATTTCCTCTGCCCGATTGTGGATATTGTTCATGGCTCGAATTCAGGCCATCTGTTCTGCTGCTTTCAGTTCCTCAGTTACGCCCTCAGCGCCCTTCATCTGCTCAACAATCAGGGACAAACGCTTCTGTGCCTGCTCGTTCAAATCGGCAAGATAAGTCCAGAGCTGCCCTTCCAGAACCAGATCGTTAAATCTCATAGGGCTATGCTCTTCAGATACTCTCTGTGCAGCCGCCCATATTTCCCGATAGGGCGTTCCTCATTGGGAAGCTTCAGATCCGGGATGTAGTAATCACCAGCCAGCACATAGTCCATATTGTTGATACTCTTTTTGTTTTTCATAAAGGCTTTTAATGCCTTCCCGGAAAATATCAGATTCCGTTGCATAATCACCGTTTGCCAGTAAATATCCAAACATCCGGATTACTTCCTTCTGTGCATAATCTTTATTACTCAGCCTGATGGTCCAGCGACATCCGCCTTTTGTTTTCTGCATTATACCGACCTACCTTTTATTCATCTGATGAGTTGCCAGAAGCTCATAGCCTTTGGCATTCAGTCTGATATCCTCAAGATAAGCTGCATTTTCTCTTGCATTTCCAAATCTTCTCATAATGATTGCTCCGCCACCTACATAAAGAATGTTGGAATAAGCAAGGTCAAACCCACTCTCTTCAAGCATACCTTCTATATCCGTTGCAAATGCTTTCAGATTCGATATGATAATCTCTTTAACATCTTCAGGAATTACCACATCCTTACCAAGTATGAAATTCTACACCACACTTTCCGGAACTCTACCACCTGTAGCCTCTGCAATAGCCGCGTTGATTTCCTGAAACAGGGTAATTATGGAGTTGGGTACGGTGACGCATTTATCCGGTTGCACCTTTCTCTCGTCAATAAATATGATACTGTCCACTCAACATCGGATGAACGCAGATACTTCATCGCCAGTAGGATTTGATACAAACCATTATGTACCGGCAGTGGTGTGACTTTATCTACATCGAGAATTTCCGGTGCAGTATGTATGGTTCGATTATAAATTCTGGAATTATGAGCACACATATTACGCAATACAGAAACACCCTGTATCCATGAAGCAAGCATTTTCTGTGATGGATTTACCAAATTTCCTTTTTTTGATTTATATTGGTAATTAGCCGCTAATATAGAATACGAGCTTCCAGTACCTGTTTTCAAATTCTTAATTATCTTCGATAGCGTACCAAATGAAAGAACTTCAACAGCTGCCCATACAGGCACCTCTCCATCATGATTGTCGAAATTATGTTTGATAAACACATCATTAGAGCGAGCAATTTCTGATGCTACAGTGGACATATTCTGCCAATACAGTTTTTTCTCTTTAAAAATCGATGAATCCTGCAAGACAAGTGGTTCTCCGTGTATAAGCAACGCTTCCACTAATCGTACCCTCAAAGCCACCTCGATCTTAGAAATCATTGAAAAAATTAAAACAGACAATTCCTGATCAAATTGATACAACTTTAAAATATCTTCAAACTTTGTTCCCGGAACATACTTCTTTGTAGCATTATCATATAATTGAAATGAGTATCCGCGCAAACGATAAAACCCAACTGCCTTTAATGCCTTTTCTACATTCTCACGAGAAGTAATTACCATTCCTGCATCAATATATGATTGTACCTGCTGTGCTATTGTTAATATTTGTTTTGGATATTGATACATAAAACACCCCATAAATAAAAAGCCCCACCGGGTTGCGCATGAAAATCAGAGGCGTGGTGGGTTCTGTTATTACCATTATACAACTTTTATTGCGACTGTCAAGATTCCTTTTTCAAAAAAGAATACAAGCTCCCACTATTTCTTGCAGTACATACCTTTTACACGAAGTGTAACAGGTATGTACTGCATTGTCAATTATCTATAAATCAATTCGTTCAACACAATTTCCTCTGCACGATTATGGATACTGCCCATTCTCTGAATCCATTCACACTGATTATCCGCTTTCATTTTCTCAGTTACAGACTCAGCTTTTTGCATCTGACCGATGATGGTCTGTAATCTCGCCTGAGCCTGCTCGTTTATGTCTGTAAGGTAAGTCCAGAGCTGGCAGCTCAGCACCAAATCATTAAACAATATTGGATTATTCTCCCTTAAATACTCTCGATGCATACGCCCATACTTTCCAATAGGACGTTCTTCCTCCAGTAACTTCAAATCCAGTATGTAATAATCCCCAACCAATACATAATCAATTCCATTTTTCGTAATTCTTTCTTTAATCGTATTTAACCTCTTTCACAACATATTTATCATAGCTTGACTTCATTTGTCGTAAAAGTGTCGTAAATTCAAGTCGGATTTTGAAGTTTCTCAATCATCTGTCGAAAAACATTCATAGGAAGTACACAATCTTCATCAAGATGCTTTTCTAACTTTATCCAATCTAAGTGCTCATCCATTACATAGTTTTTAACATCGTCAGAAACATTTACTCCAATCACCTCTAACACAGCTATTCGTAATGCAATCTCCAAAACATAAAATGCATACAAATTTACTATGTTATCATCATGTATCTTATCAACATTATCAAAGGGCCAATTGTTCCACTTATTTCGGTTACAAACACGAAATTTTCTGTAATTGTCCTCAAATCTGCTATCTTTGTACAGTATGTCATCACCGCCTCCTGCCTTAATGATGGTAGACCATTTTCTATAATTTTATAGAACATGTATTTACTCCCGTCTTTAAAATGTATATCATTATATTTTCTCAAAGCGCAAATTTTTCACTTTGAATCACGATTAATATACAATTCTAAAATAATCCAGATACGCCTTATACTTATCCTGTGCGGTCAGACAGGTATCTGTCAGATAGCCTTTTTCATTGTTCCATTCTTTCAATCCACGATAATAGAACATCTTCAGATTATCCTCGATGATAAACGGAACGATATTATATTTCAGACATTCCTTGAACATAATTAATCTGCCCACACGACCATTGCCGTCCTGAAATGGATGGATACGCTCAAACTTCACATGGAAATCCAGAATATCCTCAAAAGTCTTTTCTTCTTTTTCGTTGTACTCTGTCAGCAGAGTTTTCATTTTATCGGCAACTTCTTCCGGAAGTGCTGTATCCATACCACCGACTTCATTGGGTATCTTTTTATAATCTCCTAAGGCAAACCAATCTTTTCTGGAATCACTGGTACCGCTCTTCAATATCAGATGAAGTTCTTTGATAAACTTCTCTGTCAGAGCTGCCTTTGCATTATCAATAATCATATCAATACAGCGGAAGTGATTTGCTGTTTCAATCACATCGTCCACATTCAGCACACCTTTTTCTACACCGATGGTGTTGGTTTCAAAGATATATCTGGTCTGATCGTGGGTCAGGCGGCTGCCTTCAATATGATTGGAGTTATATGTCAAATCAATCTGTGTCTTATGATAAATACCACCGGAATACTTACTTGCCTTCTGCTCCTGCAAAATATCCAGCAATGTAACTGGCTGCTCTTTCTTTTTATTGGAACGCTCCGGCTTTTCTGCATTTTCGGGAATGTTCCATGTCTTGCCGGTAAGAAACGCACCGTTTACTCGTCCCTGGGCACAGTAATTTCTGACACTGCGTTCCGACACATCCCATTTTTTCGCTATTTCAGTAACTGAAAGGTATCGCATCTGCTCTCCCCCGTTATAAATCGAATCTAAATTTATACTTTACTATGATATAGTATACTACATTATCGGCAAAATATCAAATATTCGCAAGTGATATTTTTCTTTATTTTTGCCGTTTCCGGTATTTTTATTATTTTCTTATCAACAATTGTTGTGCATAGAACGACAATATATACAATAAAACAAATGCTCAAATAAAGCATCACCACCCCTACTGGAATTTGGATACATAACTCTAAAATATCCTTTACTATAGTAATCAATACAACTATTCCTGCCACGAATGTTGCCTTTGTTGCAAAAAAATTCATCTCAGCTTCTTTTTTTCTCTTTTTATGTTTCCGGTTTCTTTCATTCGTCATAACGTGTCCTCCATATAAAATATTTTCATCTACTTTTATCATAAATATGAATATACCGTTTTTATTTTAGTATATTTTGGAAATATTCTTTTAATAAATCTTTATGTTTAAAATAAGATTCCAATACATAACATAGAAACTGTTCATCTTTTTGCGGCAAATCATTTCCGTTTTCATCTTTCCTTAATACCTCGCATCTATAGTCGAAAGGAATTCTTGAATTATCAATTTTGAAAGATTTCATTCTTGTTTTTATCAGTTACATATTTTCTTATAATAGGTTTGATATCTCCATATACATCAAGATAATCCTTAGGATACATGCTATGCAAAGCATTATGAACATCATTCATAAATTTTCATTTCCATACAATGAGGTTACAACCTTTGCTACTTCATTCATCACACAAGGTCTATACTGTATTTCCGATGTGCTTAAGGTCTGTTGTACCTGTTGATTCAGCTTTGACTTATTTACGGAATCCACCTTCGATACACTAACTTTCTTTTCTACATTTTGTTTTTCTTCTTTCTTCTGCGTATCTTTCGGGGCAGCAATTGTACATCTTCTCGAAACAGATATACTTTTTCCACCCTCTTCTCGTATGAACTCGCCTACTTTATCATAGCCTTTATCCGATGATATAATCACATACTCAGTCTTTTTATTAGCATTTTTTCCAACCAAAAATCCAAGATACGCAATTAAATGTTTATCTAACGGTTGGTCTCCCACTGGGACTTTTTTTATATCAAGTTCCGCCTTACCATGATTTGTAAAAATATCAAGAGTTGTATTTTTAGAATTATCCGTGTAAAACAAATGAATATAATCAGTATTCGAGAGATTTTCACATCCCTTAAGACCGTTCTTTCCATCATTTTCATAATCTATCAAATAATGTGTCTCCATAATAATCACCCTCTTCTAAATACAATTATTCAAAATAATATTATCACATACACCTGCTTTTTTCCGCAAAAAAACGCCCCAGCCTAAGCCAGAGCGTTGCCTATCTTCCATTTTAAATTACCTTAAACATCTTCTGCGACATCGGTTTCTCTTTCTTCTGCTCAACCTCTGCCTGTGCCTTTCTAAACTCTTCCATTCGTTTCAATTTCCTAATAGCAGATGAGGCACTGTATGAAGTGAAGGAAAATGAACGGAACCAGCATGTGATCCGAGAGGTAAAAATAAAAAAGACTGATAAGCAGTAGCTTTTATAGTTCAGCAATGCTTATCAGTCCGCCGTATCCTATATGTTTATTTCAGCTTGAACTGTGATACCAGATCGTTCATCGTTGTGGCCTGTGCCGACAATTCCTGACTTGTGGCTGATGTTTCCTCTGCTGTTGCGGAATTGGTCTGTACAACTTCAGATATCTGATTAATTCCCTGCTCAACCTGCAGCATCGCCGATGACTGCTCTTTGGATATTTCACTCAATTCCTGAGATGACTTGGCGATTGCTTTAATACCACTGATAATTGACGCAATTGATACGGATGCACGTTGTGCCGCTCTGTTACCTGCCTCTACTTCGGCAAGAGAGCCTTCGATCAGCTGGCGGGTATCTACAGCTGATCGCGTACTTTGTTCTGCCAGCTTACGGATTTGGTTTGCTACAACGGCAAATCCCCTGCCGGCCTCTCCTGCTCTTGCAGCTTCAATAGAAGCATTTAATGATAAAAGATTCGTCTGGCTTGCAATGTCTTCAATTTCTGAAATAATATTACCGATATTCTGTGAAGCTTCATTAATTCTGTTCATTGCATCCATCATGGATTCCATTTCACTGCGGCTGTGGTCGGCTTCATCTGCATACTTACTTGCTTGCTGATAAGAAGCTTCGGTATTTTGTGAAGTCTTGGTAACCCCTTCTGAAATACTCGCAATAGTTGCCTGCAATTCTTGTACAGATGCAGACTGGTCAGTAGCACCCTCTGCCAATGACTGGGCAGCCTGTGCAAGGTTGTTGGAGCCTGCTGATACCTGGTCGGAAGCGTTATTGATCTGCCTGAGAGTATCATTCATCTGATTATTCATCTGTCTGAGCGTTGCGATAATACTTGCATATTCACCGACATATTTATCCGGATATTTTGAAGTAACCGTATAATTGCCGCTTGCCATTTCTGTCAGACAGTAGTCGATATCCTCAATAATCAGCTTCAGGCTATGTGACATATCAGCTGCCGTTTTTGCCATTTCACTAACCTCATCCTTAGAATCTACCTCAGGGAACTTCGTAGACAAATCACCCTGTTCAAAGGTAACAAGACGCTGCTTCAGTGCATTGATAGGTTCTGCGATTCCCTTTGCTATGAATCTTCCAAATCTGACGGATATGCTGAAGGAAACGATCAGCATAATGACAACAACTACTACCAGTATGCTGCTTGTGATGTTAAGGATATTGTCTAAAGAATCACCTTTGGATGTTTTAGTATTCAGCAGCTCATATATTAGTCCTTCTATTTCTTCATAAGCAGGGGCAAGCTCATTCATTGCCTTATACTGCGCCTGCTGACGAGAGCTTTCATCGTTCACATTCTTACCTAACTCAATAATCTCTTCATTAAGCTTCCAGTACACCGTCAGCTTGTCGTTGATGGTCTGGCATGTACTTCTGCTTTCATCAGTGACCAGTTTGTCTTCCACTGCTTCCCACAAGGAAATAAATTCATCCTTATCATCGTTGTATTGACTGATCATATCATTGATTTCATCCTGGGTATCATAACCAACAATACCTCTTGTGTCACCCCGGAAATCTGTGAACTTAATCATCGCCCGTCCAATGTCACCCTGTGGAAAACCATAATACCGCAATGCATATGTATATCTATTTGAAATTATGAGTAATACAATAACTGCTGCAATTACAGCTATGCTGTTGATAATGGTCGTGATAATGAAACCTGTTATGAGCCGTTTTTCAATTCGCATTTCATTGATTTTTTTCATACTGGATTATCCCTTTCAGTTATTCATATTTACTTACATAATAAGTATACTGTGCAATAATTATATATCACTATGCCTTTATTATCAATACGAGGATACCTTTTCAATCACTGTAAAAATACAGAAAATCCGGGCGGATGAGGCTGTTTTTTTTGTGCAAAATAACGAAAAGAAGATGCCCAGAATATATTGACGAAGAAAAAATAATTTGATATGACTAAAAAGTTACAGTGCGACAAAGAGAATAGGGATGGTTATAGCTATGAGTCAGGATATATTTACGTTATTTGAAGGAATGACAACAGAACATCTGATGGAAATTATTTCAGAGAGCAAGGATTACTTTCTTTATATATTTGACATACATAATAACAAAATAGAGATTTTCAAGTCAGTGTGAACCGGTTTAAGATATTCAACAGGTTTCTGAACAATGCTCTGAACGATGTCATGCCTGCAGTATATGAGGAGAATCGTGAGATACTTATGAGGTATCTATCCGATGCAGCCTCAGGAAAAGAAAAATTTCATAAATGATAAGGACATTGGCACTGTCTTCTGAATCCAGTGGAATAATAGCATCTCGGATAATCCGGGAGGAAAGAATTACAAAATCTGATTTTTGTGTCCACTCTATTTAATTCTGCAAAAATTCGCACGAAGGTTCCATCGGTCTTCTTTCAGAAAATCCGTACAGATTATTATCCCCCCCCGGCATTTTGTTGATATTAATATTGTGTTTATTCGTTTTTGCGCATATAATAGTAATTAAAATTATTTAGGAGAATATTATGGACTATATATCAGTAAAAGCGGCCGCGATAAAATTTAAATTGTCAGAAAGACGTGTCCAGAAGCTCTGCGAAACTAAAAGAATCGATGGCTGCAAAATGGTAAGTGGTGTTTGGCTGATCCCCTCTGATTCCACGAAGCCTGTTGACGAAAGGTTATCCGATATTCCAGATTCAGATGAATATCTGACTTTAAAAGAATTATGTGATGAATTATCTATCTCAACTGCTACGGGGAGGAATTGGATTAAACTCGGTAAAATAACCCCAGAGTATACCGAAAAAAAGACTCCGTATTTTTCAAAAAAATATATGAAAAGTCTGCATGCTGAACTTCAGTCCGGCAAAAACAAAGCCTTAAAAAGCAGAAGGAATAAAAAGTTTGTATCCGGAAATTCACTATACAATTCCTATGTTTCTGAACAATGTAAAAACATACCTGCCCTGCAAAGGCTGTTAGCGTCAGCTTCAGACAATAACCTTGTCTTAGATATTTCAACAATTCAGTTATTGGTTGCAGATTGTGCATTACATTTATTTTTGTCTAAAAACAATACACATATAAATGCGAATACTAATCTCCTGCTTGGATTCCTTGTAAATGAGCTTTCAATAGGAGAATATGACTGTCTGATTTCGGATCTGATTGATGACACTGATTCAGCTATAAGCTTTTGTAAAGAAAATCCTTTATTATTTAATATGGAGTATATTTATGAGGCTGATGAAGATGTACTTGGTCTTATTTACATTTCCTGCAAAAATATAGGAAACAGAAAAGCTACCGGTTCCTACTATACATCAACAAAGGTTGTAAAAAATCTTATTAGCAGGCTTTCTTTCCAAGAACCGGTGAAAGTACTGGATCCTTGCTGTGGAACCGGAAATTTCCTATTACAGCTGCCTGATGTTCTTCCATTCGATTCGATATATGGGAACGATATTGATGCAGCAAGTGTAAAAATCACCAGGCTAAATATGGCATTAAAATATAATGTTCCTGTCGCAGCAATTTACGAACATATAACAGGACAAGATTATTTAACCGACTATGCCGAAAAGGATTTTCAGTACATTATCGGTAATCCGCCCTGGGGATACGATTTTTCGGAGGAAGAAAAATCACACCTTAGAACTATATATAAATCCGCCACAGGAAAAAACATAGAATCGTATGATGTTTTTATTGAACAGGCACTTAATCATCTTACAGATAACGGTCATTTAGCATATGTGCTTCCGGAAGCAATATTAAATGTTAAGGCACACACAAATATTCGCAAAACAATTCTGGAAAACTGCTCAATAAAAAATCTTGTCTTTTTAGGCAATGCATTTGATGGTGTTCAATGCCCATGTATTATACTCGATTTACAATGTACACGCTCTCCTCTCTCAACCGTTGGTATGAATGTCAATACCGGTACAGCTTCATTTACCATCAACATCGAGCGGACCGTAAGTGCTGAATATTTTAGTTTTACCACATCCGATGCAGAATACAATGTTCTGTGCAAAATCAGAAGCATGCCAAACTCAGCATATCTACTTGACAATGCCGATTTTGCACTAGGGATTGTCACTGGAAACAATAAGGAATATATTTCTGATATAAAGAATGAAAACAACGAAATGATATTGAAAGGTGCAGACATCTGTAAATACCATATCACCCGAACCAACAATTACATTGTTTTTAAGCCTGAAAATTTTCAACAGGCAGCACCAACCGAAATGTATCGTTCCCCGGAAAAGCTATTATACAGGTTCATAAGTAGTCAGTTAGTATTCGCCTATGACGACAAACAGACTCTTTCGCTTAACAGTTGTAATATTGTCATTCCCAGACTACCGGGGATAAAAATAAAATACGTTCTTGCAATACTTAATTCCAGAATTGCTCAATTCATCTATAAAAAGGAATTCAATTCAGTAAAGGTATTGCGTTCACATATTGAGAACATACCTATCCCTACAGCAGATGCTTCAACACAAGCTGAAATTATTGCCCTCACAGACAAGCTTATTTCAGGGCTTCAATCAGCTGAAGCAGAAAAGGTATACGATGAACTAGACCTTCTTGTTTCCAAAGCATTCAATCTGGACTCAAATGAAATCGAAATCATAAACAAGGCTGTCGAAGGGGATAATAAGTTTCTTGCTTAATCTTTAAAGAGAGCCAATGCCATAACCGGACATTGGCTCTCCTTCATTCCCTCTATGCTGTTTATCCGAATAGCCCGGACAATCCGGGGTCCTCTTTTCTTAAATGTGTTTGTTTTTATAATTATACACTGTTTTTCATTCGTTGCCAGCCCAAAAAATCTTCTCCTTAAATCCGCCTCTGTTTTCCCTCTTCTCATCGCGCACCTTTTCATAAAGCTCCATGCTCTTTTCGGTTCTTGTTTTCACTTTTAACCGCTCCTCCGGATAAAATATTTTCAAATGCGTACACACAAATTTTTGTCAAAATCACTCAGGTTTGCTATATCTAATCGTTGGCATTTCCCACTACAGCCCCACCCTGTATATTATGTTGTGTGCCATCCATTTCCACGATTCCTGAGTATTCAAAGTCGATCTTTCCGTCGCGGATATACCATAAGCCGCTGCCGTTATCGTAGATTCCGGTGTATTCGTACGCCACATCGCCGTCGACAATCAGCCAGCAGGTGCTGTCATCCACATATAGTCCGGTATATTCGTTGTCCATCACACCATTCGTCACAGCAATTCTCCTGCCATTGAACATCTGCGCACCGCAGTAGGTATCCTGCAGTCCCCCGGCTTCTATGTACATATACGTCTGCTCAAACGGCACCATTCCGGTATACCAGCCGGCGAAATGACCTTCCATGATGTACACCCACTTGGAGCCGTTAAAATACCAGCCGGTGTATGATGTATCTATATTGGAATTTTTTATCACCCACCAGCCATCGTTTTTTATGGCAAGCCCGGAATAATCCCACATGATTTCATCGTCTGCATAAAAATGATATTCACCATCATCCGATAATAAAAGGCCGTTTTTCCTGCGCTTTTCCTTTTCTGCCAGCTTCCAGTCTTTATATACACAGGTCAAGCCGTCTATTTCGATTGTGATATCATCGGGACCTTTCAGAAGCTTTCCGTTGTATACGTCAAAATAGTATTCCTTTTCGTCTATCACCTGCTGTCCGCGAAGCATGATTCCGGAATCTACACTGTAAAATACCCTTCGTCCATCGGGCAGAATTACCGGTCCCTTCGCCATTGCTCCTCTCTCATCAAAATAATACCATTCATTGCGCACGAAGTACTCACCTGTAACCGTTTCACCTGCGTTGTCATATTGATAAAATGCATTCTGCTCCGGTCTGTATACCAGAGTATTTTTAAAGGGATCAGATCTTTGTAAATACACTTTTAAACCATCTGAAAACTATATTACATTTAAGCCAGACTCATTCCAGCAGATTGCTCCCATCAAATACTACCGAGCACCTGAAAAATTGCTATATCGCTTTATCTGCAATCAATTGGTATTTGCCTATGACAATCAACAAACTCTTTTGTTAAACAGTTGTAATATTGTGATTCCTCAAATTAACGGAATCTCCGTAAAATTTGTACTGGCTATACTTAACTCACGAATAGCACAATATTTTAAGAAAAACTTTAACTCGGTTAAGGTTTTGCGATCACATATAGAACAAATACCAATTCCGTATATACCAAAAGAACAACAGGAAACATTTATTAAATATGTGGAGCTTCTTCTTACAACACAAGACAATGCTTATATAAATAAATTTTAAAACTTATTAGATCAAAAAATAGCTAGATTGTTCGGAATCACTGATGATAAATATAAAACCATTAAAAATTCCATGCAAAGCGATAACCTTTTTCTATACTAAATTAATCCTGCAATAATTCATACAACTCATCATAAGTAAGCCTCATCTGATAACAGTTTTCACGATGAAAATCTATGGAACTGTTATTCAGATGAAACTGTCCTTCTCCAACATTGCCCTCATGCTGATGATCAGAGTATCCCGGAATATTATAAACATCAGTACTTGGAATTCCATAAATTTCTATACAGTCCATAAAGAACAAGCCATAAAAAAGGTAGTCAAAATTACGACACTTTATCTGCTGGATATTGCAGTCAAATGAAAATTTATTTGCCTCATCTGAGTACATTGATCTATTCTTTAGATACGCGGCAGATATACACTGGGATAAAACATTTTTTTCATTTATTTTTTCTTCATGCTCTTTAGTCACACGTGAAAATTTTACCTCAATACATTTTTCTTTATTTTCATCATAAAGATCATATTGATGAGTTCCTGACCATTGCAGGCGATATAATTTTTTTATCATAATTTCCGCTACTGTGCCAAACCTTCTGGTATTTAAAGCAAATATACCTTGAATGAATTTTTCTATACTAATTTCCATATTGCACATTTCATAAATCTCCTTCTCTATAGTTTGCAAAAATATATTATTTTAAAAATTTCCTATCGAATTTTTAACAAATTTTCTTTCACAATCTTGTAAAATAAACTTTTACTTATAATCATATAAGTTAAAAAGGAATTAGTAAACTTCAAATTTCATATTATTAAATCTTTTATAATATCAATAACATCAAAGTACAAATTTTTGCTGTTTTTTGCCTTGCTTATATGTTCTCCTTTTAATCCATCCGAACTATTGCACTTATACACAGGCTTATGTGCATTTAATGAATATGGCACTAAACTATGTAAGTTAGGTATTTTCCCTAACATATAATTTTCCTTTAAAACGCTTTGACCTAAAGGGCTTAATTGCTGAACTATATTTATTCTAACGGCCGAATCAACCTGATCTCCAAAAATGCTCCAGCCTTTTGTCATCCCTGATTTTGTATCGCGTATATTATGCTGTTGAGTAACATATCCCAAAAATTTCGGTTTACCACTGGGTAAATCTTCTAACCTTACACCACTTTCCTGTTTTTTCCATCTTCTTAGGTTATTTTCCCACTCATCATGCCAACATACAAATTTGTTCCCTAAATTTTGTGTTCCCTTTATAGAAAATAGGTCTGGTGAAAGTGGCGTAATAAAATAATCGCATCCACCTAATACAGTCCTATTAAGCGCTCCTAAATTTGGACCTAAATCAAGCAATACCACTTGCGCATTGCATTTCAAGGCCGCAAATTTTATGTATCTATATATTGCTATCTGCACTCTTATAGAAGCTGGCTGTACACTTGCACTTGGCCATGTTTCTCCCAATCTATCTTCATATATACTTAAGTCTATATCTCCAGGAATAAGAAACAAATTTTCACGTACACAAGATGCTTGTCTAAGTCTGATGTCCCCTGTGTTTTCAGCTACAGGTTGAATTACACGATATATACTATTTCCTCTATCACACCAACTTTTTTTAATTTCTGCATCGTCAATAGTATACGCTGTCAAATTACATTGACTATCACAATCGACCATTAAAGTACAAATCCCCATATCTGCCAAGATATTAGCAACATGATATAAATATGTTGTTTTTCCAACCCCACCCTTATTATTAAAAATTGCTATTTGTATCATAACGATTTTATCCCTTTCTGTATAATTATATTTTTAAATTAAAATCACTTCAAAAATTGTTTAATAATGCCACTCATTATTTTATCTATATAAATTTTATCATATTATTTTTTATTTGTAACCTGCCAGAGTTGTCATAAATTTATTTTTTTAATTTTTGATAAAATTCAAGGTATATATACAGATTCCAAAACATCAATCATCCTCTGTATATACACCTTCCTGATAACCTATCCTATTATTTTATTGCAAATCTGTCATTTATCCCCCTCAAGTATCCCCTGTATCCAGCCAAGAACTCTCTCAATGCCACTGTCCCAGTATTTCCACTGGTGGTCGCCATCGGCTTCCTCATAAGTGATGTCCACCCCCATTTTTTGCAGGTAATTGCGAAGTCTTATATTATCCTCATACAGGAAATCCTGCTTTCCGCACCACTGGTACAGCTTCGGCAGCTTCTTTCCCTCCGCCTTCGCCCTGCCGGCAAGCGCAAAAAGGTCATTGTCGGAGCCGGCAATAGGTGAATCGCCGTAGACATACTCAAAGCCGCTTAAGCCTTCCGGATTCTGATTTTTCATCCTGTCCATAAGTGCCGCAACATCCACTGCTCCGGACAGTGAAGCCACTGCCCGGAAGCTTTCGGGCAAAGCAAGCCCCAGCTTGAAAGCGCCGTAGCCTCCCATTGACAAGCCGGCTGCAAATGTCTTTTCCGGGGCTTCGCTAAGCTGCGGGAACAGATCATGGCATATCTTAGGCAGCTCCTGTGAGATAAATGTCCAGTATTTGAAGCCCAGCTTCATATCAGCATAGAAGCTTAAATGTGCCGCAGGCATTACAATGGCAATTCCTTTATCGGCGGCATATCGCTCCACGGATGTCCTTCTTGCCCAGACAGTGTGATCCCCATTATAGCCATGCAGAAGATAGAGAACCGGGTATGGAGGAGTAAAGCTTCCTCCATTCACCGAATTAGGTATATCAAGTCTCTGTGGCAGAATCACGCTCATATTCACGCTCATGCTGAGCACCTGTGAAAAGCAGTCTACATTTAAAAAAGCCATTTTTATCCCCTTTTCTGAGTAAGTTCCATTGCCACATCAGGTCTGTTGGTGATAATACCATCGCACCCTGCTTCCACAAGCCTTCTCATGTCATCCGGCTTGTCACATGTGTAAGAATTGACACCAATACCTCTCTCGTGCATCTTGGCTACAAGAGCAGGATTCTCAAGCACACTCTTGTAATCAGGATGGAGATAGTCCGGGATATATTCAAGACTGTCCACAAGCTCTGTAAGTGACCGGCTCTTTCCTGCGTCATTTAAAAGACCTGCCAAGTCACAAACAGGATACCTGCCGGCAAAATATGCTGCAAATTCTCTCTTGAAGGGCTGCGTTTTCTCATAGGAAGTGAGCAGTCCGACCCTGCACTTAGGATTTCTTTTCCTCATTTCGACAACCTTTAATTGTCGAAATGCCTCTTTGGAACTTTTCAAATGTAACTTTTAAAATATTTATATCAATGCCTCTCCATTTCTCCAGTCTTTTCTGACATAAGATAGAAATTCATCTTTTATCTCTAAATCGTTCCCATCTACGTGATCTACAATTAATATTTGTGGCAACACTCCTGTTTCCTTTCCAATATTATTAATCTCATCAAAAATTGTTTTATACATATCATTAACTGCTTTCAAATCAGTTTGAGAAACTTCCTTATTATTTTCATTTATTGTTCCCTGTGGAAAATACACTTGACTAGGCTGATCAAAAAACATAGTTAATAACATAGGCGATTTTTTCTGCGTAGCGAAATATCTTAAAAAGCTCAAAAAAAGCGCAATATGACACGATACCCAATTGGCACCACTTCCCATTTCATATAAATATATATTTTCATGTTTATTTTGATGTTGATAAATATCAAATGTCTCATCTATCAAGCCAAATTTTAAATTTATCGGTCGGTATTCTTCTTCAAAATCTAATGTTTTTGATAATCTATTCATATTATCATTTATAAATGTCTGTGCTTCTTCCTTTTGTCCATCTATATTAAATTCATTAATTTTTTCTTGTAAATGATCAATCTTGCTTTCCAAATATGCTATATCTTCATCCACATTTTTAAACAATCCCGAATCTCTCATATCCTTATACAAATTAATTCGCGCTCTTGCATAATTAGCTTTTTCCCTTTTTGATACAAGCTCCTTCGAATTTATAAACTTATTTTCTATGAATTTTATTTGTTGCCATACACTCTTTATTTCACCCAATATTTCTTCATGTAAGCCTTTAAGTTTTCTAACATCTTCTGAAAAATCATTTGTATATTTACTTGTTATCTCAAGCTCATTATTTAACCATTTTGTAGCTTCCAATATTTCTTCATCCTGTTGCAATATATCCTTGCATTCATTTCCACATATTGGGCATACATATTTGCTTTCATAAGCGTTTCCAATATCCGTCTGCTCTTTAAGCTCTTTAAGCATTTGCGTAAATTGCTCTCCGTTTTTGCCTGCATCACCCAAATTATCTATTTTAATCAATATTTCTCGTTCTTTATCCCTTAACTCATCTAACTTATTATTTAAATCGTGGTATCTATCAGCTATTCCCTTTTCATTCATAAACTCTGATTCATCAAATTCTGGCAAATTACTTGCAATTTTCAATAATTCTTTTGTCGATATATTATTATTAAAAGGAATACTAAGTAGTGCATAATAGTCCTGTACTAATGGTAATAAATTTCTTCTTACATAATCATTTCCTTTTTCATTAAACTTCTGTTCTTTTTTCTTCTTTTTTAGTTGCGCTTTTAAACTATTTAATTCAATTAAATCACTATAATACTCTTGATCAATTAACCCCGCAAAAACAGGAAACTGTTCAATTATATCTTTTCTTTTATAAAAATCAGAAAATCTATAAAATAATGCAAATTTACTCGCCATTAAATTCTGATGCTGGAATAAATATGAAACCATATTTCTAAGAGATGCTTTTCTCCCCTGTCTCTCCTCATCTATTACTGTATTGGAAACATATAATCCTAATGCTGACTCAATTTCATTCTGTGCATATTTTACATCCAGACAAGGCTTGCTGTAAAAATAATCCAGCGTAATATTATTAACATTAAAGTCTGCTGACTCTTTAACCACATACATTTTTCCAGTTTCTTTTTTATATCTTGCAATAATATACGTAATGTCATTAATCGACATAGGCATAACATATAAATAAGCAAAATCCGTTATTATTCCTTTCGGAATTGTACATCTTGAACTACACAAACAATAATCTATTATCTCCACCAAAGCACTCTTTCCTGTCTTAGAATCTCCTGTAATTATATTGACACCTGGTTTCATTGGTACATTACGTACTTCACCCTTTTCATTAAAAATCATAATAGCTTTTATATAACTTTTCATAACCTGTCAACTCCCAAAAAGTAATTTAAATGATCTTCATTCGTTTTTGAAAATACACTTCCTAAAGAATATGCAGCTTTTGCCCAATCTCTTATTATTCCATCATATTCAGAGTATTTCTTCTGTTCCAATAGAATGATATTTCCATCATCTACAACTATTTGTTTTTTCGAATACAAAATTATAAGTGCTTTTTTTGATAATGGAAGCATTTGTTTATATCGTTCTAAATATCCCGACAAGCTCACTTTCCCAGATATTTTAACACTATTTTCAATCTCTTCTTGCTTATTAAACAAAGTTTCCATTTTACTTGTACTTTTTGCACGTATCAATTTTTTTCTAGATTCTGAATACATCAGAATTGGCAATGCCATAAATGCTAGTCTTAATTCACATGGTTTGTTATACCCTGATAAAAATAATTTCATCAAAAATCCTTGAAAATGCGGATTCATGGATAAAATTTCAATATTTTCAATGCTCATCACGATCACCTACATCCCAGTTAAATTTTTTTTCATCAACTATTGTATGAATAATTCCCCTTTGAAAATATCCTTGGTTCCTTATTATTGACCCAAAATCTTCTGCACTCCATTTCATTACGTTAACGTATAATAATTGAGAACTCCTTATCTGCGCATTTCTATCCATTCCATTCCCATTTGTTTCAATTACTTTTTCTTCCTTGGCATATCTTAGCCTAACTTCCAAATCATTTCTATAATGTTTTAAACTATCAACATACAAAAAGTTATCTCTAAAATATCTAATAACCGTATTTTGTGCCCTCCAATAATCCGAAATTGCATATGGAATTTCCCTTTCGTACTGTATTCTTTTTATTTCCTCCACAAAATTTTTTTCATGTAATAGTTTAATGCTTTCTTCTGAAAGTTCTAAATTTTCAAATTCTACTGGTAATGGACTTTGAATTTTATTTACATAATTAGGTGATTCTTGTTGCAATATTAAGTCAAATTGCTTCCTTGTTACCTCCCATTTATGCGGCGGTTCTTTCACAATTGAAACTATCCTTCCTAGCAATGCAGCAATATATAGATCTCTGTTACACTCTGGAATATATCCTATATATTGATTAAATTCACTAGAAATTCCCGTAATTTGATGTTGCGAGGCTTCTATCGTAAATCTCCTTAAAATATCCTTGATTTTTCCTTCATCAAATAAATTTCTATCAAAGATTTTATTATAAAATTTTCTAAACGTCTCTTCCCTTTCCTTGGTTTCTTTCCCAATATCAAGTAAAATATTTAGTTTATCATTCGCTCCTTTTTCATTCCATTTATAAAAAGGTGATTTGCTTGAAATAGATGCCGTTGTAAACAATATTAAGTTAGAAAAATCTGATATTTTATCATATTCAACATACCAATTTGATAAAGTTTTCCAAAAATCCTTATCACGTTCTGCAAGATTCTTTTTCCCAAAATGGTGTTTTACTTCCTTTTGAAATGATTCTTGAGATAAATTTGTTATGAGGCTTACATCTCCATTTATTTCAATTTGCAATTTATCGCCTGTTTTCATTTTAAAACAATCACGCAACGCAATATAGTATTGATAGATATCCCCCGCTTTTCCCAAAGTTGCATCATTTATAGCTCTATCCATTATCAGACTCTCGCCTACCTTTTGTAATAGCATTTTTCTTTATTGTAACATATCTCCATCAACCTGTAACCTGCCAGAGTTGTCATATATCAAATTTTTACCATCATACATTTTTCACACTTTATTTCTATAAATCTACTTTAAAAAGGAAACGTCACCATATGGTGACGTTTATATACTTATATTTAAATTTAATAAATAGAATACATATTTAATTCATGAAATACTATCACTCAATATTTTTTCCAAACCTTTTCGCGTATTCATAAATATGCTTAAGACTACTATCTTCTGCTCCATCAACTATATCATCTACAACTTTTGAAAATCCCAAATATGTACTAAATCCCAGCAAATATATTGCCATAGCCATCGCAATGTCTTCATCTGTTTTCCCTATGCGTCCTGCAAGCCTTTTTAACTCTGCAAATACAGAATCATGGGGAATTTTTACATCATCACCACCATCGGCTACTACTTTTTCAATAACCTTTGGAAGAACCATGCACATCTGATATAACGCATCATTTTCGCCTGTTACTAAAGCATAAAACTGGTCAAGACTTACTCTTCTTATTTTTTTATGCGATACATTCTTTCCATCAACAGTAGTTGACCATTTTATATTCTGGGATTTCTTTGCAATAGCCTCTACCAGAAAACATGCACAATCGTCATCTTCAAGCAACTGGCTCTGCATTTTAATATATGTCTTTCCTGCAGCAGATGAGTTCATAGTATTATGCTTGTTTTTCATTTCAACATAAACTCTATGAACCATATCACCATCTGGCAATACTATTCCAGAATTTCTTTGAAAAATAACATCCCAGCCGCCTTCTTTTCCATTATCCGGAACATGGCAATCCGCTATATATTGAAATATTCTTTGATGAAAATACCCAATATCATTATTATTTGATTTATCTCTCTGTCTAAAAATTTCATTACTAACTATTTCTTCCCATGACGATTGATATACCGTCTTGTCAAAAATCATTTTAATTGGATCAATTATATTCTTATTAAACCTAGTAATATCAAATGATTCCAATTTTTCACCATATTTATCAATTGTAGCCTTTACATGACTAGTAAAATTTTCCTCAGATATAAAAGAGAGTGTCCATTCCATTATTTTTTCTCCTTATCCAATGCTTCTCTAATGCTTCTTGCCACCTCATAAGCAAGATTTACCGGAACCGCATTTCCAACCTGTTTATATTGCGACATTACGCTGCCGCAAAACTCCCACTCATCCGGAAAGCTCTGGCAACGTGCATTTTCTCTTACATTAAATGGTCTCGCTTCCAATGGGTGACATCTTTCCGTCTGTTTCTGGGATGGTGAAGTAAGAACCGTTAATGACGGCTCATCCATACTTAGCCTTCGCAGGATTCCTGTTCTTCCACCCTCCATTTCCCAACAGCTTTTCATATATTCTTTAGCAAGTACAGGATCTATATCTCTCCAATATCCTCCAGGCGGAACAAGTTCAAATAACTTACGCTTATTTTCTCCGTACGGCACGCCACTGCTTTCTGGCACATCCTTCAAAATATCTCTAAGTACCGGCTTATAGTCATGTGGCTTTGGAAATTTATATGATATTTTACCTGCAATATCTTTTCTAACGCCTATTGTTATAAGACGCTCCCTTTTTTGGGCAACTCCATAATCCCAAGCATTAAGAACCTGTTTATGAATGTTATAACCAGCAGCTTCAAAAATATCTAACATTGTCTTATAAGTCTTTCCCCCATCATGTGTGAGTAAACCACGTACATTTTCAAATAAAAACATTTTAGGCTGCAACTTTTCCAAAAATATTGCATAATGATAAAATAATGTTCCCCTTGCATCTTCAAGTCCAAGCCTTTTACCAGCATATGAAAATGCCTGACAAGGCGCACCACCAGAAAGCAGATCCAGCTCGCCTTTTTTTATACTGAAATATTCTTCTAAATTAAGTTGAGATATATTAGCAATATCATCACATATCACTTTCCAATTTGGTCTATTTTTCCTAAGCGTGGCGCATGCATCCTCATTTACTTCTATCAATCCAATCGTATTAAAACCTGCCTTTTCAACTCCAAGAGCCAATCCACCTGCTCCTGCAAACAGTTCAATGGTTGTGTACATCTTTTACCTCTCTTTTTCCAATGGACGTATTATCTATTTTAAATTTAAAACATTCAAATGAAATAAAAGAATCTATTTTCTTAAATTTTTCATAAACATACTTTTTATATTATATTGTTTATAAAAATATTTTCAAGCTATTTGTATTTGCGTTTTAAATTTTTAGATATTATCGTATTCCTTTTGTTTCAATCTCGCCTAGACACTTATCATATTTTCTATTTGAGGGGAATGACGTGAACCCAGGTCTAGAAATATAATTTCGAGTTTCATCATAATACACGCTTAATACCTCCAAATCTTTTGGAAGATATCTTTTTAAATATTCTCTTATGCATTCACCATCCATATTGCTTCACCTTCCAAGACCAATTTATTATGCCTTACATTTTCAATATAAAATATTTCTATTCCATCCATATTTAATAAAAAATAATGCCCCATATTCTATGACAGATATATCTTTATTCTTAAAAATAATTATACAAATATTTCAATATTAATTCCAATACATTTCTATATTTTAAATAAAAAATAAAGCATACCAGATACTGAGTCTGTTATGCCTTACTTGCTTTGTCCTATTCTATTATCTAATTTTTTGATATCTTTTAAGTAAGTCCCGAATTGACTATATAAACAAAACTATTGCTTTATAATACCTACCGCCCCATCAGCTTCCTATACTTAAGCCCCTTCTTCACAATATACACCACAAGGATAACCGCCGCGAACACCGTGGATATGATAAGCATTGTGCCGATCTCAATATGAACGTAGGACAGGGTCACAAAGCTGAAAATAAGAAGCATTATGAGCATCCAGCCGAACGCAAGTGCCGTGGTCACGAACAGCATAATTACATCCATAACCACATCCTGAGCCGTGAACGGCTTTTGCGGGTACTCTGCGCTGATATCCTTAAGCTTGTTCACGCTCTCCTGCTTTTTATCCTTGTACATTTTTGATAAGTCTCTTTCCATGTCCCAGCTTTAACCTCATTTCAGTTCATATTATATCAGGTGACTGCACAGCTCCGCTTTGCCTTGCGCAACGCGCGTTTGCCGCACACCAAGCTGCACAATCACCTATTTATATTTTATCATAATTTTACCCCTTTAAATACTCTTATAACGTATATTGTATTTAAAAGGTCCAAATCAGAAATTCTTACGGTTATACCCTAATCAACCACCTTGCTCCCCCACAGTGTGAGCTGGTTGGTATTTCCAAGTGCTGTGAACACAATTGTCTCCACGTTCGTGCCCTCAATATCCATCTTTAAAATTACACCACTGTAGGTCTCGCCGTCAAGTGTAAGGTCGATGTAGGCTGTGCCCTTGTCGCAGCTCCATGTTCCGGCAAATGCTCCTGTGACCGTTCCATCAGCGCCAAGTGTTATTGTCTGTGGCGTGTTCAGACCTAAATTCTTGTAGTCGATGTCAAGCTCATGGAGAAGCACATCATACTTGCCCGCAATCTCGTCTGCTGAAAAACCGTTCTCATCAAGCTTCTCTCCTGCGGTCTGGTACGGTGCAGCCACCAGCCATCCGTTCTTGTTCAAAAAGAGCTGATGAACCTTAACATAGTGGCCTTCGTTTCCGCCGGTTGTTCTGGTATGAAATACGATGTATGCCCTTCCGTCATCGTCAACAAATGCGCTGTTATGTCCCTGTGCAACCTGTCCCTGTGAGAAGCTTCTCCACTTGTAGCCGCCGAAAAGCCTGATTCCGGCAGAATCGTTTGTGTTGAGTGTGTATGTATCGTAGAACGGATTTCTGCCATTCTCATCAAGGTACTCGCCATCAGGTGTACTGCTCCTGTACACTCTCACGTTGTAGCCGCCCTTTGCGAAAAGCTCACCATAGGACATGAACAGCCAGTAGTAATCGCCTATTTTCTGGATATAAGAGGCCTCTCCGGTCACATATTTTCCTCCGGCAATCTTCCTGCCAAAGTAAGGGTCGGAATGAATACCGTCCTCGTAGGTCACGCTGTAATCCCTGAAGCCTGTCTCCTCGTCAAGCTCAAGCATAAAGATTCCACCGCTCCAGGAGCCGTAGCTCATCCAGAGGTTTCCGTCGTCATCGTAGAAAACGCAGGCATCAATATTGTTAGGGTAATAATCCCCCCATGCTCTCTTGTATCTGTCTGCAAGCTCGGTTTCACCGGTCACCCTTGCGACATCCGTCTCATTATAGTATTCCTCATTATAGAAGCCTGAGTACACTACTATGCCCTGATACTCCCAGTCGCCCTCAAGTGTATCCGCTGTGAGAAGGACGATTGAGGAATACCACTTGTCACCGTCAACCGAAAGGTACATGCACCACTTGCCAAGCTTATCGTTGTACACGACATCAGGCGCCCACATGTAGCCGTCGACCTGATAGCCGGTGCTTCCGTGTGCAGACCACGCTGCCGGCTCCTTCAATATTTCTCTATAATCTGTGGAGAGATTGTTGGTAAAGCTCTCCCAGTTCTCGAGGTCGTATGACTTCGCCCATGCCCTGTGTGAACCAAAAATATAATAGCACTTCTTTCCTTCCTTGTCCTCGCCAACTATTATGGATGGGTCATGGCAGCTCACAGTCTTTATTGACTTTAACTCATCCTTTGAAAATTCAACATGATTCTGAAACATAATGACATCCACAATATACCTTACGGTAACCTCCTCACCACCATACTTTACATAGACATAAGGTCTTAAAGTTACAGTCTCAACAGAACCGCTTATCTTCTCCTTGGTAACCTCGGCAGGATTTTCAACTTTCGATGCCTCCTGGAGAACTCCCTCGTATGAGCTGCTCTCTCCGTACTTTATCGCTCCGCCAAACGCGGGTGCCTCAGTCTGTGCAAGCTTATCGTCATTGCTTGATGCCGCATACACCCTGCTTATCGTATATCCGTCCCTGTCATTCTTTACTGTGAGAGTGTACTTGATATCCTCCCCGGCTTTATATTCCTCCTTATCCGTTGACAACTCCACTGTGATGTCATTCTCCGTCTTAGAGCACACCACGCCTGTCCCTCCTGTCGATGTTGTGTTATCAGCATCAGATGAACTATTCTTATTTCCGGCGCATCCGGCAACCAGTCCCGCCACCATCAGCGGCAATAGAACACACCGAACCAATCTGCCCGAACCTCTTCTCATGCCCTCACCTCCTGAATTATTATCAAATATATAATTGTGAAACTTAATTTCTCCGATAAACAGTTATGTATTTTTATTAATAAACTTCCTGAACCTTTGAAACTAATAATTGTCCGCATAGCAAACTAATTTTGTAATCCATAGTAATCCGCATAGCAAACCGATTTTCGCAATTTCCTTTTTTAGTGGATATTATTCTCGTACCTGAACACCGGCTTACCATCCTCATCCCACTTCACTTCCATGAGCATGGTATGTCTGTTCGGGTCATACAGTGGGTCTCCGACAATCTCAGGATAGGTGCGCGCATGGTATACACACACATCCCTTCCGTCCTCGGTCCTGGTAAAGCTGTTGTGTCCCGGTCCGTATATTCCCTTCTCCCTGTCGGAGCACAGTACAGGGTATCTTTCCTTCTTCCACGCACGCGGGTCAAGCAGATCCTCATTCTCATCAATTGAGAGCATACCCACACAGTAGCACTCGCCTGTCGCGCTCGCAGAGTAGGTGAGGAATATCCTTCCGTCATGGTGTATGGCCGCCGGTCCCTCATTTACCCATATATCCACGCGCTCCCAGTCATAATCAGGAGTAGTGAGAAGCACCTGGGCTGTGGCAAGTTTGGTCGCTGATTCCATCCTTGCAATATATATATTAGATATCTGAATGCCGACACTTACCTTCTCTGCCCAGATATAGTAATATTCTCCTTTATTTTCAAGTATTGTAGCATCAAGCGAAAACGCATCAAATGAATATATATCATCATCGCTTCTCCGTATTTTTCCCTTTTCAATCCACTCATCCTTCATAGGATCCGGTCCCTGACATTCAAGAATATATGGTCTTAATCTCCAGATGTCTTCTTCCATTGAGGCAGCAAAATATATGTACCATTTTCCAAACAGATAATGAAGCTCCGGGGCCCAGATATGCCTGCTCATCTCGCCGGACTCATGCTTTGTCCAGATGACCTTCTCCTTGGCATCCTTTAACCCCAGAAGTGTGTCTGAACATCTGAGAATAATCTTATCATACGCAGGTACTGAAGCAGTAAAATAATATTTTCCATTCTCCGCACGCATAACAAACGGATCTGCTCTCTGCTCTATAAAAGGTTTATTAAAATCAGTAATTTTTCCGTTTCTAGGTCTTTCTTCCATACCATATCCTCTCCCATACTTATTTTACAGAAAAATCTGCACATTTAATTTAAAATTCCCCGGGATGCCCCATTGTCACACCCCGGGGATAAGCTGATTTTTTTTTACATTATTCCATTACAAGGTAAGCTGCCTCACATGTAAGACAGAAGTTAAGCTCCCCCCCTGTTGTGATTCCTGTATATTTCTGTGTATATACCGTTCCTGCCGCTGTTGTAACTACAGCTACTACATCCGCTGTATCACCATTGTTTGTGACAGATACCTCAACCTTTGCTCCATCCATATCGCTTGTGAATGTGTCCCAGTTCCAGTCACATTCTGCTGTCGCAATTCCATCATAGCCTGCACCCCAGCCGAAGTTGTCTGCACGAAGTACTGCGTACTCTGCATATCCTTCTGCGTCTGCTGCACTGTGACCCTGAGCTGTTGTCTGAAGGATTACAAGGAAGTTATCCCAGTTGTTTACTCCGTCTGTATAGTTGGTGAAGCTCTTAGTAACTGTAGCTCCCTTTTCAACACTCCAGATATCTGAGAATGCTGTCCAGAAAGGGGTTGTGCAGTCTGTGCTTCCAACTACAGGAGCGTCAAATGAGAGATATGAAGCCTCACATGTGAAGCATGCGTTTAAGTCTCCGCCTGTTGCGATACCTGTATACTTCTGTGTGTATACCGTTCCAGCTGTTGTTGTAACCACTGCCACAACATCTGCTGTCGCACCATTATTAGTTATAGTAACCTCACATGTTGCACCATCAATGTCAGATGTAAATGTATCCCAGTTCCAGTCACACTCTGCTGTTGCAATTCCATCATAGCCTGTGCCCCAGCCAAAGTTATCTGCACGAAGCACTGCATACTCTGCATAGCCCTCTGCATCATCTGCACTGTGTCCGGTTGGCGTTGTCTGAAGTACTACAAGGAAGTTATCCCAATTGTTTACACCATCTGTGTAGTTCTTGAATGTCTTTGTAACAGACTCGCCCTCAGGAATTGTAAATATATCTGAGAATGCGCTCCAGAAAGGTGTTGTGCAGTCTGTATTACCTACGATAACACCCTCTGCCTTAACTGTCTTATCCTTGATTGAAAGAATATCTGTATAACTTGACTGTGTTCCAAGCTCGATTGTGGCAATTTCTCCTGTTACAGGGAATTCAGCCTTTGCGGTGTTGGAGGTCTTATTGTAGTCGACATTGTCAACGTCAACCGTAACAGTGCCATCCGCATAAGTGATTGTAGCAGTTACATCTGTCTCAACCATTACCGACTGCTCCCATGTGTTCCAGTTACCCCATGACCATGTAAAGCAGCTGTCCGCTATATCCTTGCCATCTGCAGTACCTGTCATATCGGCATTTACTCTTGCAACTTCATTTCCATCTGCATCCTTGAATATGAAGTAGTAGTTGTTCTTAACGTCCTTACCGTCTGACCAATGCTTTAACTTAATCTGCTTTGTCTGTCCGTCTGCAATGTCAATCGGCTCTGAATATACATCATCTGCCTTTGAGAAATCTAATGCACCGATGGAGGCAATAGCACTGTCATCCTTAGTTACATTTATAACTCTCTCCGGCTCAACGAACTCTGCATTAGAATTTCCGTCCGCATAGAGAGCTGCAACCTGCTCAGCATTAAGAGCGTAATCATAGATATAAAGCTCATCAAAAGCTCCCTTGAATACTGAATCCCAGTAGTTTACACCAAGTAAGAAATCGAAATTATCAGAAGCCTGCATACAGTTCTTTGTTACATAGGCAGGAACAACATTTCCGTCTGAATCCTTGGTAATCCACTCCTGTCCGTTGATGTAAAGCTTAGAAGCAATAAGTGTTCCGTCTGCTGATAAATTGTTAGAATCAACAACAAGTGCAATCTGTACCCACTGCTTCATAGGCTCACCGGTTGCGGCATCCGACCACGCCGGCCAGAGTGCATTGTCGAGCTGATCATAAGACCATATACATGGGAATGTTCCCTCACCGGACCACTCTGCTCTTGTAATGTTGGTGTAATGCTGTCCGCCTGTAGCATCTCCGTGAACATCCGGTCCGAACTGGACTGTCGGCATGTAATTGGAAAGTCTTGTAGCATAGATCCAGAATGAGATTGTGTAATTATCACCAACTCCATTTACATCTGTGAGCTTGTAACCTGTTATACCGTCCGTATATACGGCATCACCTTTTACACCCGGAATATATACAACATCCTTGTCTGCCGCACTGAGTATAGGATCTCCGCCGATAGTCTGTGCAGTAGGCTGGATATCCGTCTTGTTATCCGCTGCATCAAATGAATAGTAATACTTGTAATCCTGCGGAATCTCACCAGCCTTAACTGTCTGCTGTGATGATGACTCCTGTACGCTGCTCTCCTGTGAAGAGCTGTCCTGCTGTGATGTCGAATCCGAACCAGCCTGCTTCTGGCATCCCGCAAGCATTGTAGCTGCCATTGTACCGCATAACATAACGCTTAAAAACTTCTTATTCTGCATATAGAATTACCTCCATATTATACTTGTGAATATATTTAATTGCGAAACTTAATCTTAACACTGAACAGTTGTGTAATTTAATTAGTACACTGCCGGACCTTTTGAACGCCGTAATAGTTTGCATAGCAAACTAATGTCCTTAGCGGCTGTATTTTAGCCGCTTATGTACCGCTACGGCTTTCAATGAGTGAGAACGTGTCCGGAAGTGTACTAATTAAATTACACAACGTCCGGGTTCTCATAATCAAGTTTCGCAGTTATATATTACTTTCCGAATGCACTTGTCACTGCCTCGTACTGCGCAATCTCCTCATCAGACAATACATTGTAGCCTGTAGGTCCGAAGTATGAGAGCATTGCCTCAGCGTGGTAGTAGTTAGCCTGCTCTGTTGCCTCGTCTGTATAATCGGCAGCCTTAGCTGTACCATTGTCTACAAGGTCATGGATACCGATCTTGTTGAAGTACTGGTCACAGAAATTCCAGTAGCCTGCAATGCTGTACCAACCGTAAGGAACAGGTCTTGTGATTGAATCAAAGTAGTCATCCCAGTATGCCTTATGATCCTCATCCTGTGGGAAGAGTGCCTTATATCTTGCCCATACACCCTGATCAAGTGTCATAGGAACAGGCATGTTGGAGTTCATGAGTGGTGTTCCGGAAGCATTTGTTATTGATGTATCCTCATAGATGTCCATACGTGCATTCCATCCGTCTGTTCCGATACCCATGAACTTAAGGAGGAGGTATGCCTCATAAGGGTGCTTACATGATGTTGATACACCACCGATGTACATATTGGCAATTACGTTGTGCATCTTCTCATCTACTACATTAGGTGTTACATAAGGAACGATATCAAGTCCATAGGTATCCTGATACCCTTCTGTTCCCCAGAGATTCTGGTATGTCCAGAAACCTTCTGAGAATACTGCTACATGTCCTGTGGCACCGAACCATGCGCCCCAGTCTCCTGACCAGTCTTCCATAGCCTGTGTATTCTGCTGCGGTGCAACATAACCTGCAAGCTTGAGGTCTGAGAACTGCTGCTCACCTATTGCCCAGTACTGAAGGTCGAAATCTGTTCCGTCGAATCCGAACTCACCCTTGATTGCTCTCTCCGCTGTTGAGCAGGCTGCAATTCCGTAGAGCGAATCAAGTCTGTTATAATAACCAAGTCCATAATACTTCATGCCTGATCTGTCATCAACGGTTGCGTCCTTTATGAGTTGGAGCATCTCATCCCATGTCCAGTCTGTTCTAGGCATCTCAAGATTCAATTTGCTGATTACGTTTCTGTCAATGAATATCGCACTTGGCTGATACCATGTAGGAAGACCGAACCATCTGCTTGTATCGAACTTTCCGATTCCATAATCCTTGATTGTAGTCATCATGTTAGCCATATCAGGGTCATTTTCAACGTAATCCGTGATGTCAAGCCAGTACTCATTCGCAAGTGCTGTGTCGGAATCTGTTCCTGAGAATACATCAGGGAAAGTTCCGCTGTTGGCTGCGGCAGAAAGGTCTGTGCTCATATCCGATATCTGCTTACATTCTACCTTGATATTAGGATACTTTTTCATAAATGCCTCTGCCAGAAGATTGATTGTAGTCTCATCTTCGTAATGCCAGTATGTAAGGGTGATATCATCCTTAGTCACACCATTCTCGTCAACCTCTCCGCTCACTGCTGGACCATTTGTGTCCTTCTTAGCAGCACAGCCTGTCAGTGCACCTACTGTCATAACCGATGCCATAAGTGCAGCAACTAATCTTTTTTTCATAGAACCCTCCATTCTGCCGCCGCTTCCGGGCGGCATATAAATATTGAATTGCTTTTATAGTCCGGATATACCGGACTAAATACTATTCTCCGGTAATTCCCGAACGGTCAATACTTTCAACGAACTGCTTCTGAAGCACAAGGTACATGATAAGAAGCGGCAGTATACTCAGTGTGGTAGCTGCCATTCGGACGGATTCATTGAGGCTTGTAGCAGTGTCTCCGACACTTGCCCTTGTCTGGAAGGCAGTGTCGAACTGCTTTAACTGAACCACAAGATTCGTCCAATTGCTCTTTGCCGCAAGTCCCTGTACATACAGCTCAGTGAGGTATGACTCATTCCAGTACCATACAAAGGAGAACAGAACAACCGTCACAATAGCCGGTATTGCGGATGGAACTGCAATCTTAAAGAATGCTTTGAAATGTCCTGCTCCGTCAATAGAGGCTGCCTCCATCAGCACCTTAGGTATCTGCTTAAAGAACTGATAGAAGATTAAAATAAATATAGGTGAGTTTAACCCGTTTCCGAACAGTGCCGGAAGGATAAATGCCCACAGTGTACCCTGAATCCCCATCTTTGTGTAGAGAACATAAGTAGGAATCATGGTTATCTGTCTTGGAAGAATATAGGAAAATATGAGTATTCCCATCAGTATTTTCTTACCCTTGAACTCATATCTTGCAAAACCATATCCGACCATCATGCATATAACAACATTGCACAGTGTAGGAAGACCAGCTATCAGTATACCCTTCTCAAATGATGAAACATAATCCATCGCCTTTGCCGCATCAATAAAATTCTGAAGATACAGCTTGGAAGGCAGCCACTTGACTGAGGTATCAAGAAGGTCATTCCTGCTCATAAAGCTTGTGCTTATCATATATAATACAGGGTACAGATATACGAAACCTATACATATAAGAAGTGCATATACGACCAGCTGTTTTCCTACGCCCTGCTTCTCACGCGTACCGAAGATAAATCTGTGAAGCTTTTCCTTAGTAAACTTCTTCTTAATAATCTCCGCTGCCGTCATACGTCTTGTATCTGCCGTGCTTAATGCCTTTTTCGAGCTTCTTGACATTTCTTCTTCCCCTCCTCTCAATTCTTCTGTGCATGCGTTCGTCTTTCTTTAGCTGTCTCTTTCTCTTCTTCACCATTCTGTCGTATACATCTTTCTTATTGCCAAGCAGTAAGAAGAAGATAAGCACAATGAGTGTCACTATGATTGAGTACATCCATGCCATCGCTGAGGCATATCCGTAACCCTTCTCCTTGGTTCCTGAGAACATCGCCGACTCTATCATTGTGATAAGCTGGTTCTGTTCGTTTCCTGAGAGGAAGATTACTGTGTACACTGCATTTAAAAGGATAAAATTCTTTATGGTAGGAAGTGTTATTTTCCAGAAGCACTCCCAGCCTGAGCCACCATCCATCTTAGCTGCCTCATAGAGTGAAGGGTCAACCTTCTGCAATGCCGAGAGGAATATAAGTATCTGGACACCCGAATACCAGAGTATCATAATCATGTTGGAGAAAATCTCCCCAATCGACGCAGCAATTGATGCCGGAAGGAACGTGCTTATCGCATTTACAATAACCTGTGTGTTCATTGAAGGGATTGTTGAAGCTCCCTCACTCACCAGCATATTCATGACCGGACCACTCACGATGATAACCGGGAGGAAGAATATAAGCCTGAAAAAAGCCTTACATTTTATCTTGCCGTTTAACATTATCGCGATGATAAGTGCGAATACCACTATTACCGGAACCTCCACTATCGTCTGCCAGATATATGTCACAAGCTGTTTTGGAAACTCAGGATTTTCAAGCCATATCTGGGTAAAATTTCCGGTTCCGACCCAGGTAAACTTAGTGGCAAGCGGTGTGATTCTTATGTTAAACCACATGTAGTAGAATGACTGTCCCAGCGGGAATAACAGGAATACAACAACTCCTATCAACCATGGAAGCAGGAACAGATATCCCATCCTTGCCTCCCTTGCCTCAAGACGTCCCTGTTTAATTTTTATTTTCTTATTTTTCGTTTTCCCCATACGCTCACCTGACCTCATACGACATTGATTCTATAGTCACGCCATCCACGCTCACGGCATCCGCACCATAATTGATGTAGACTGTAACCCCATTAGAATAAGTCACAATTCTTATGTCGTTGTCGACAATCTCATGCTTTGTCACTGTTGAGTCCGCTATTTTTTCGTGCAGTGCCTTAAGCTCCTTATAATACTCCACAATCGTGTCCTTGTAGGTGGAATATTCTGAGCTGTATATATCGCTTGAATTGGTGTACAGAAGCTTTGCGGAGCTTTCCTTTGTTATGTAGAAGGAAGGATAAACTCCTGTCTCAACAAGCTTTAAGAAGAATTCCTGCTTGTTCGCCTCAAAGTTCACATACTCCGAATACATAGGCAGCACACCCTTTAATACTATACTTAAGAACGGAATGCTCTCATCCTCAAATATATAGCTTGATGTGTACAACGGCATATCAAGGAAGGCATCCGTCTCGGACCACAGATATGCAAACGGCTGTTCAAGCACAAGCTTTGTCTTTTGTGCGGCCTCTGTCACGATATTCTTATACATCTTCTGTGTATCGTACCTGGTGTAGGTGTCCCCACTGTATGTGTAGGAGAACAGCGTGTTCGAGATACCTGCAAGCGCCAGATTGCCTACTCCGCTCTTGACATATTTTCCGATAAAGGAATTGAGAAGACTCAGTGTTCTTGCAGGTGTGAGATAATTCATCGTGCTGTACACCGTCTTGTAGGTCGTCTCCTCAAACCTTCTCTTGTTAATCTGCTTTACGACATTGAAGGTGGCATTCTTCTCATCCGGGTTTATTCTTAGTGCATCGTTGTACAGATACATCCTGATATTTCTCTCACCCGCATCCTTTATAAGCTTGGTAAGCTTACTTGTTCCTCCGATTTTCGAATCAGCCTTATAGCTTGTGATCGGGACACTGTTAAGTCCCTTCTTCTGCCAGCCCTTATAGACTGTAAGTAAATCGCTTACGCCTTCACTCTCAAGCTCATCATATATCTCGTATATGTCATCGACAGTTGTCATAACCACCGATGATGTTCCAAGAAGGAAGGACTCGCGCTCAGTTCCTAAGAAGTCCACACGCGTTCTGAAACTGCTCTCATTCTGTGCAAGGCCTTCAGACCTAAGAAGATACTCTCTGTAAGCTGCCGCCATACCTGTGTAGTTGGCGTTGTCATCGGAAAGGAAAACATATCTCACCGCAAGGTTTGAATGACTTCTCTCATTCTCATATACATGAAGTGAACCTGCTGTGGAATTATTACTTGTAGGCTGTGTGTAGGTCTTTCTGAGTATGAACTTGGCATAAGCTCTGTTGTAATCCACACTCGCACCGTTCGGAATACATTCGATTGAAGCCCGCGCCTCACCTTCCTCGACAATTCCAAGATAAGCAATATTATCATCCACATGTGCTATTCCGAATACAGGTGCAATGACCTCCTCGGAATCCTTTATTGTGTTGTACTTATCATTTAAAAGTGTCTGGACATTAGATTCATCGAATCCGACATCTCCGCCATAAATCATCTTGGAAAAACCGCTCTTAAATCTTCCCTCCTTATCATCAAGGTAGATTAACGCTCCGTTGCCGTCCGGCACAAGCATGTAGCCGGCCTTGTCATCAAGATAGGAGTTACCCATGTATGGGTAGATGGAAATAGTTCCAATAAAATACTTTTCTCCATCTTCAACTATCGATTCATCCGGAACTCTCGCAATAAGTCCGTCATCTGTGAGTGTAACCTCAAGTGTCAACCCGAACTGGTAAGTTGTCCAGTAGAGCTTGGCGGTAAATCCGTTATCCGTGTAGCTTACTGTCTTTGTAACATTGTCATTGATTAAGTCTGCCTGCTTGGAATCATCGCTTCCGCTTATCATTGTTATGACAACAGCAGACCTCATGGCTCCCTGCCATGTCGCATTGTTCTTTCCATCGTCATATTCAATAGCCGATGTCATGTACGAACCACTTTTTTTATCCTCTATCACAAGTGACAGGTCTTCCTCGTTGACATACAGCCTGTAATCCGTGTTCTCGGTGAGGTACTTACAGCCATTTATTGTCTTTTGTGCTGCCTGCACCTGCACGCCCTTTCCGTTAAAGCCGGCTGCACCGAACGCTACCATAAACGCCAACAGAAGGGAAATTATTCTTTTTGCCGTTCTTTTATGAGCCAATTCGATACACCACCTCTCCCGCAATCGACTGTATGAAGTCGAATACCTGCGACCATAATACATAGATAATGAATATGAGAAGACAAACAATCAGGATAGTAAATATTGTAAGGAATATAATTTTAAATGTCTCCTTGACCGTATAATTGTTAATCTCTCTTATAGAAATGAAAATCAGTACAATTATCCATACTGTCATGCACAGGCTTCCGAACTGCACGAAGAATATTTCGTTGTTGGTCACCACATGTGACAGAAGGAATATAATCGGTGTCAGCACTGCATAAGGTCCGAAGCTGTATACCAGTGAGCTGTATATGTGTCTGAACTTGCCCTCGCCCTCATTGATTGTACACATAAGGTAATTACAGCTTACCACAAGCACGAGTGCCACAAGTATCATTCCGATGTCTGATAAGATATCGTAGCTGCCCTCACGCACTGTCTTTGTAAGGAAGCCGCAGAAATATTTGTTGATTATGTAGAATACCATCATAATCCCAAGCAATATATTCGTACTTGCAATGGAAACCTTATTCTCAAATCTTATTCCATAACAACCGTCTATAGGGTGTCTCATAAAGGTAAACACATACTTTAATTCCCTTATGAGCTTCTTATCTCCAAGCTTCTTAAGTGCTTTTCTCGGAGCATTGAATATTCCCTTTTTCTTATCAAGCAGCTTAAGTACCTTCAATACAGCAAATATACCAATCAATATAAGCACCACCGCTGTGAGATTGTGCTTAAGCCATACATTTCTTATCTCCCAGAACGAATCTGAATAGTTCTCCATGTCCTTTGAAAGTCTGGCATACTTTAACGCCCCCTCATAGTCACCTTCCTTGTAGAGAGCCTTGCCCATCGCCATGTTAGCGTAGGTAAAAAGATTATTCATCTCAAGCACCTTACCAAGTGGCTCCTTGCTCTCCTCATAGCGTCCCTTGGAGAACAGGTAAAGTGCTTCATGCAGATACCTGGTAAACTCTGTCGGTTCATACACCTGAATCTGTGCCTTATCCGAATCAAGCACATAGAGCTTATCATCCGTTCCAACCTGAATAGCTTCAACCTTCGTTGAAAGACCGATTCTCTGCTTTCCGTCATCGCTTCCGCCGAATATGAATAACAGATTGCCCTCGTTGTTATACTCGTAGATGAAACCTGTCTGTGTTGCAACGAAGGTGTTATCATGATTTCCCACTGCAACTGCTGCCGGAACATCCGGATATTCGCTGGTCGCAATCATGTTGACACCTGCGATATTGAGTCTCTTTAAGGTGTCATTGTGTTCACCTCTTGTTATTGTGTATATGACACCCTTCTCATCTATCGCCATATTATCCGGAGTTGCAGGTATGTTAGACTGCATCTTCGCTCTCTGCGCGTCCGTGAGAACCGCTCTCCAGAGAATCGTCCACAGATTAGCCTTGGTTGCGTTAGTACCGAAATAGCCTAAGAAGGTTCCTCCGTCAACAGGACTTATCTCAACCATACCGTTGGTGTTAGATTCACATATCACATACATTACGCCCGAGCTGTTCACAACAATCTTGAGTGGGAGGAAATCAAGTGTCTCCCCATACATCGCCGCCGTAGGCTTGGTGTATGTATTTACAAGTTCTCCATCGCCGTCGAACACAAATACGCTCTTAGCATCTCTGTCAGCTATGTAGGTGATGTGCTCAGGTGTTACATATATTCCCCGCGGTCCCTGTAAAATTCCCTCTCCGAAGGTCATCACCAGCTCGTTATCCGCGTCTGATACGACAACCCTCTTGTTACCGCTGTCAAGAACATACATATAACCGTCCTCAAGCAGTGTGAAATCAGTAGGATTTACAAGCGTCTCCTCTCCAATCTTTGTTATCGTCTTAAAAGGGAGATACGCTGTCTGTGTCTCGGTCATGCTTCCATATCCGTCAACAGTGTATGTCCTGTATGGCGCATCTGCATACGTCTCAAGAGTCGAGGATACCAGAATCACACAGGCAAGAAGCAGAGGTACGGCAAAAGCTATTATTTTTTTTATATACTTTTTATTCACGTTCATACCTCTCTTAAGTTACTTGATTCCTGAATGTGCCATCGTGTTCATTACGTTATTCTGTAAAATACAGAACAATATGAGGTTCGGCAGGAACATAATAAGTGAAGCCGCTGCCGCCATACCCTGTCCTGCTACGGTGTTGCTTGTAGAGGCACTGGTAAGTGTATTCATATAAAATGCAAGGTTCTTGAGAGAATCATTATTGATGTAATAATTGGATGTCTCAAGGTTAGCCCATACCTGCTGGAATACAAGAATCGCAGCCGTCGCAATCGCAGGCTTGGTGAGTGGAATTACCACCTTTCTGTATATTGTCCACTCCGATGCTCCGTCCATATATGCCGCCTCTATGAGCGAATCCGGAACCTGGTCAACGAACTGTTTTATAAGGAACAGTCCAACCGGAAGTGCTATAAGAGGAAGAATCTCTGCCCAATATGTATCAATCATGTGAAGCTTGTTTACAACCAGATATCTCGGAATCATAACCGCACAGGATACGAACATGAGTGCTATCTGGTTAATGTTCATCATTGTCCTGGCTCCCTTGAACTTCATCTTCGACAATGCGTAAGCCGCCATTGTTGAGAATAAAAGTGAGCCTGCAACTACCGCCACCGTCACAAGTATGCTGTTAAACACATACTTGCTGAGAGGGTTGCTTCCCGTCCTCGATGCCTTTATAAGCTTTGAAAAATTATCAAGTGTAGGATGTGTTGTTATAAACTTAGGCGGGAATGCGAACAGCTCCTCCATCGGTTTAAACGCATGGAATATAATAAATACGATAGGCAATCCACAAAGCAATACCATCGGCAGAACCAAAAGGTATATTTTTATCTGACCCTTCTCAAACTTATCAGGGTTCATCTTGTGACCACTATAAGCCGCCATAATCTTTTCCTCCCTTCCTAATCACGTTCACCGAACAATCTGTTTGCAACCACTGAGAATATCTGTACTATGAGAAGAAGCACAACGGATACTGCTGCCGCATAACCCATCTCGTATCGGATGAATCCGTAATCCTCCACATGGTTTACAATAAGCTGTGCCGAATATCCCGGTGTAGGGTTTCCTGCAAGCAATGTTGCAATTGTACCATTCTGGAAGGCTCCAACAATCTGCATTACCGCTGCGAAGAGCATCTGCGGCTTCATGCTCGGTATTGTTACATATAACATTTCCTGAAATCTGTTCTTAACACCGTCGATTGCCGCTGCCTCATACAGCGCTTCATCGACATTTAAAAGACCGGCAAGTATGGACAGGAAACCGACTCCCATGCTGCTCCACAGACCTATGATAATAACAATCGGCAGCAGATAATTGGTATTTACAAGCCATATAATGGGTTCATTTATAATTCCTATCTCCATCAGCCAGCTGTTAAGGTATCCGGTCTGGTCACCGGTGAACATTATCTTCCAGAGCACTGCCATCGCAACACCTGTTGTCATGCTCGGTGAATACAGGATGAGTGCAAATATTGTTCTTGGTATCTTAGGCAGATTGGCAAGTCCGAAAGCTAACAAGAAGGCAAGGACATAACCACCAACACCTACAATAAGCGCATATTTGACTGTATTCGGAATAACATACTTCATAAATACATCATCACTTGTTATAAGATTGATGTAATTTAAAAAACCGACAAATTTAGGTTTCTGGATGGCATTAAAGTTAGTAAAGGAAAGGATAACAGCCATTATAACAGGAGCAAGTATGAATACCGTAAACACCGCCGCATAAGGAAATACAAATGCATATCCTGCCTTGTTGCTTATCGACTTCTTTCCTATTTTTGATTTCTTTGCAATTTTAGTTTTATCAGCCATACTATTATTTCCTTATTCTCTGTTAAGAATCTCAAGCACCTTTTCAACGGAAGGTACTTCATACTCTTTAAGCACATTTCCGTCCGAATCGATATAGCCGAATTCTTCAAGCTTTCTCTCTGTCTCTCTTAATACTGTCTTGGCTACCTCATCAATTCTTGAACGGACCGTGTCACCATTTACTACCACATCATTGAATGCGTTGCTCAGCTCACGCTCCATCATGTAGCTTCCAAGGAGTCTTGGTGTCTCTAAGATGTACTGAGCCTGTGTGAGGATTATATCTTTATCCGATGTCGGATAAGGAAGCCTCTCGAACGCTTCAAGGTTGGCTGTAGGCCATATATACTCGTCTCCGTACAGAATCTGAAGCCGCTGTCCGAATTCCGCCTGAATATCAGCCCTTGACCACCACTCCATGAACTGCCATGCCTTCTGCTCTCTCTCATCATCCGATGAGAACATTACAGTACTCTCGGCGCCTCCGGACATATACCTCTTCACTTCACCGGTCTCCTCATCCTCGATGCCCGGCACAAGTGCTATGCTCCATGAATTTGCAATCTCAGGCGCGGCATTGAGTATCAGGTTGTATGAATTGAAATCGGCTATTCCTATAGGTAAATCTCCGTTTCTGAAGTGCTGATAGAAGTTAGGCACATCGACCGGAAGGTCATAAAGTGTAAATAACTCTGTAAGCTCTGTAAAGCCTTCAACCGTTGCTTCACTGTCAACCAATATATCAAGTGCAGTGTTGCCGTAAAGTGCTCCATCCATCTGGTAAATAATCGGTGTTGTTCCATGGAAGTTTCTCATCACAAGCATCGCTGCTGTCGGATAGTACACATTGAGTCCCCTCATCTGCAGATCAGGCAGCATCGCAATGAGCTCATCCATCGTATTTGGAACCGAAAGTCCTAACTTGCTTAAAATATCTGTTCTATAGAACATTACATAGAAGTTCATCGTCTCAGGCAGTGAGTAAAGTCCATCACCCACAACGGAAGGAACTAAAAGTCCCTCGCTGTATCTTCCGAACACCTCCTTGTAATTGTCAAACTTCGATAAATCAACAAGCGAGCCTCTTATGGCAAGGTCAAATGGTATTGAATAGTTGATTCCTGTTGCTATATCCGGTGTATCACCTGAAGCATTGGAAAGGATAAGCTTCTGTGCATCCGTCATAATTGATAAATCAACCTCTATTCCTGTCTCCGGTGTGAACTTCTCGTCAATCATCTTCTGCATAATCTCAACGTAGGTTCTCGGTCTGTTCACCCACACCTGTATGTGTGATTCATCTGTATTGCTCGCTGAATACGACTGCCCCATAAATGAATAGCCAAACCTCTTTAAAGACGTACCTATCGACTGGAAAATATTCTGTCCCTTAGGAAGCCTTGCTCCGTCCTGATATATGTAGATTCTGTCAATCGAAAGGTCATTATCATTTATAAGGTCCACGAAATTCGCAATCTGTGTATTTATCGAATTGACACTTGTCGAAAGCTCATCAACTCTGTAGACCAGCTCATTCGGTTTCTCTGCAAGGCTCTTAAGCTGATTAGCTGCTATAAGCAGATACGAGAACGCTGCCACCTTATCCGGACTCTTAGCGTTGACATAAGGCTGTGCCTGCTCTGCAAGGCTGTAGAGCTCATCAACCCATCCAAGCAGTCTGTCCTGGACATCCGGAATATATCTTGTGAGCTTGAGGTCCCTGTACTTATCCTTGTTGGTTCCGGCAACCTTGGTTACCTCAAGTGACAGGTCGCTTATTCCGCTCATAATCTCATCTACCGCCTCAAGTGCATATCTGAGATTGTCTGCGCTTATCGTGAGTGAGATTGTGTGGTCACCCGGTTCAAGGTATACGCTAAGCTTATCATCATTGTCATCTGTGAGCGTGACCGTCCTGAACTTGTTAGCCGCCTCAACCTGATATGACTTAAATGCGCTGTTAGGAATCTCGCCGTCTATTTTCCAGTCGACAAAGACAGGAAAATCATTTTTTTCAGACTGACGGTAGTTCATTCCTATGTAATAATAGCCTGCATTGTCCACATGGAACTGATAGCTTACCGTCTGCCCTGCCTCATTGAAGGAATCCTCATCAATGATATTGAGAACCGTGGTCGTTGCAGACAATGGTGAAAGACTTGACCCATACTCACCTATTGCATGGATTGATGAATCATTCCTCTGGTAGAAGTCCTCGGCCTCTATTGTTATGAGTGCATTTCCCTCAGCCTTTGTTGAACCTGCATACTCAGCGACATCGCCCGGAGCCTCAAGACTTATATTTCCAAGGAGAAGTGTTCCCTCCTGAATATTCAGTTCAAGCTTGTGAACACCCGCAGTAAGCTCAACCGGCAATGGGTCTGAATACCTGTAGCTGGCATCCATTACCTCCTTGTGTTCCCATCTGATAAGCTTATCAGGAAGAGAGACTATCTCGTTGCCGTATCTATCGACATCCACTCCGTCCGAAACCCATGTTGTCTCGAACTTCATACTTCTTGCTTCGTAAAAAGGGTAACCTCCGTCTATCTTCATTCCCATCTCAACAGGAAGAATCGACTCATCATAGGAAAGATAATCGAAGCTCATAACGTATCTTCCCGATACCGGAACATCAATGTTGAGTGTCACGGTGTCACCTGCCTTCACGGCAAGCACGTCATTCACATATTCATAATTATTATTGGTAAGAAAAGCTCTGTCTGCCTTAGCAACAGCCTCGCTTATCCTATAGACAATAGCATCACCTGTATATACCGCTTCCTTATAGCCCTTGCTTACCGTGGAATAATTGGTTGTAAGCCTGCTCTCCTGCGCCGCGTCCTGAGTTGTTGTCACAGCTGCCACCGGCTGCTCATCCATCTGCGTCTGTGCATGTACAGGCACGGACGCGTATGGGAATGTGCAGGCTATCATGGAAGTAATAAGTGCAAGTGATGTGATTCTCTTAATACCTTGTCGAATCATATAAACACTCCTACGCTTATCTGATGTTCAATTCCAGATGAAGTACACTGCTTGCCGGAATTGAGAACTTGATCCTGTTGCCGTTTACCTCTATATCATTAAATGGTCTTACAGTTACCTCCTCAGGCTTATCAAATGTGTTGTGAAGATGAATCTCACCTCCGACAATCTCGCCGCATGCCGAAGCAATCTCGGTATCAGCCACACAGCCGTCAATCTCATAGTCCTTATCTATGGAAAGATTGGTCATTGTAATATGAATCCTTCCATCCTTGCCAAGTGATACCGACTCTGTAAGGTTAGGTACCATGTTCTGCTCCTCAAGACCTATCTGCTCCGTCTCAACGAAGCTGTCTAAAAGCTCTGCATCCTGATGATGCTTATACATATAGAATACATGGTATGTAGGAGTCTTTATCATCTTCTCTCCCTCTGTGAGAAGAACTGCCTGAAGAACATTTACCATCTGTGCAATGTTCGCCATCTTAACTCTGTCACAGTGCTTGTTAAAGATGTTCAAGTTGATTCCTGCAACAAGTGCATCTCTTATCGTGTTCTGCTGATACAAAAATCCCGGATTGGTTCCCGGCTCACAGTCGAACCATGTTCCCCACTCATCCACAATCATGCCAACCTTGTGCTGCTTGTCATACTTGTTCATGATTGCCTCGTGATTCTTTATAAGCTCATCCATATAGAGAGTCTTATTAAGTGTCTGATACCACATCTTGTCATCAAAATCCGTTGCGCTTCCCTTGTGATCCCATCCACCCGGATGTGTATAGTAATGAAGCGATATGCCATCCATAAAGCCATGAAGGAACTCAGGTGCCTTAAAGCAGGTATCCATCACCTTGTCTGTCCAGTTGTAGTCATCAACATTCGCTCCGCATGCAACCTTGAAGATAGGCTTATCCGGATGATAGTTTCTTACATAAGTCTGGTATCTTCTATAAAGATTTCCGTAATACTCAGGTGTCATGTTGCCACCGCAGCCCCAGTTCTCATTTCCCACTCCGAAGTAGTCAACTGTCCAAGGCTTCTCAGAACCGTTCTTCTTTCTCAAATCACTCATAGGTGATACACCCTCAAAGGTCATGTACTCTACCCATTCGCTCATCTCCTGAACCGTTCCGCTTCCGACATTGCCGTTGACGTAGTTCTTACAGCCAAGCTGCCTGCAAAGCTCCATGAACTCATGTGTTCCGAAGCTGTTGTCCTCTACAACACCGCCCCAGTGGGTGTTTATCATCTTCTTTCTGCCCTCAGCAGGTCCTATGCCATCCTTCCAGTGATACTCATCCGCAAAGCAGCCGCCCGGCCACCTGAGAACAGGAATCTGTATGTCCTTTAACGCCTCCACGACATCAGTTCTCATTCCGTTCACATTAGGAATGGAAGAATCCTTTCCGACAAAAATTCCCTCATAAATACATCTTCCTAAATGCTCCGAAAAATGTCCCTGAATCTCCGGATTGATGTGACCCTTTTTGTTCTTAGGGTTTATGTACAACTTGCTCATTTTTCGTCCTCCTTTTTAACTTTTTTTATTAAATTTACATAAATTTTATTTTTCAGTAAAACAGAACAAGTCTTAAAACGATTTCGTGGTTTATATTTCACTTTTTGTTTAACCTATTCTATTTTCGGTGAAATGTTAATATAAACATAGCTCTTTTTATTGTATAATTCAATACTTAATTGCTTAATCCGATAGAGAAAGATTTGCTCATTTTTTGTGCATTTTGCACAAATGCATTTTCCTATTGACTATTTCTTTTAAACATTTTATACTTAAAAGAAAAATTAAATATTTCACTTTATAAATCAAACCATGAATAATTACCAACCTAAGGAGACATGCCAACATGTACTATATTAAATCATTAAACGAAGCCGAAGAAGTCTTTAAGGCACTCAGCACCCCTATGAGACTTCAGATTATGGAACTTATCTATCAAAATGATCATCTGAGCATGAATGACCTTGCGGAAACTCTTGGTCTTACCAACAGTGCCATATCTATGCATGTCGGCAAGCTTGAGGCGGCCGGTCTTGTCTCCGTTCAGGTGGCCTCCGGCAAGAGAGGTATTATGAAGATAGTCCGTCCACGCTATGAACGCCTTATCATAGACATGGTTCCGAATGCCGGTTCTATCAAATGCTATACCGATGAGATAGATATAGGACACTACATCAGTTATGATGTTCATCCTACCTGTGGTCTGTCCACCTCCGGAAACCTTATCGGCGACCTCGATAACCCTAAGGTTTTCTCATATCCTGAGCGTTTTAAGGCTGATATATTATGGGTCGGATATGGGTATGTGACATATAATCTTCCCAACCGTCTAAAGCTCGGCCAGACCTTGTCCGAAATACAGATTTCCTTTGAGATAAGCTCTGAGTGCCCTGAGCACAATGACAATTATCCAAGTGATATATATTTTGACATCAATGGGAAAGCACTCGGGAAATGGATAAGCCCCGGCGACTTCGGCAACAGACGAGGTATGCTGTGCCCTAACTGGTGGCCGGACGGACTCAACCAGTACGGTCTGTTAAAAACATTGGTTATAAATCATTCCGGTACATTTATGGACGGAACTGCCAGACTGTCATCAGTAACCATCAATGACCTTGCACTTAACTATGATTCGATAATCAATTTCACCATATCCGTTCCGGCAGATACACCTAACTGCGGCGGATTCACCTTGTTCGGCGCCTCATTCGGAGATTTCAGCCAGAACATCGTGGTGAAGCTGTTCTATGAAGATTCATCCTCTGAATTTTAATTGTTTTATCAATAATGTTCCTGCAAATGCCTTGAAAATATTCATCTAAAATGATAAAGTAATATATGTGTTGGGAAGTACTCCTTCCCAACACATTGTATTTTACGGCAGTATATATAAAGATAAGGAGTTTACCATGTTTAAACCCGATGACAATAATTTTGAGCAAAGTCACTTTGCAGCAGTGCTGGCTCTTACCAAGGAAAATCTGGAAAAATATAGAAAAGAGGAGAAAGCTCTGTCCGATGAACTCTACACTCTTCTTGAGACCTATGGTGCCAAGGATGTCGAAGCTCTTTCAATGATTGACAACATACAGGTAATGTATGAGCGTGCCCGGCATGAAGCCGCCAGAGCTGAAAGGGCAAGGCAGAAGCCCTTCTTCGGAAGAATCGATTTTGTCGATGGTAATCACAAGAGCAATGACACCATCTATATAGGCAAGGTCGGCATATCCCGCGATGTGACCCACCTTGAGGTCATCGACTGGCGTGCCCCTGTTGCCAACTCATACTACGAAAGCCACATCGGAGAAGTCACCTACTCTGTCCCAGGGGAGGGCAGCTTTGTGATTGACCTTAAGAAAAAGAGAACCTACGAAATTAAGGATGATACCCTGCTCTCCTTTTTTGACAGTGACGTTGTCGCAAACGATGAGCTTCTAAACAGATACCTCTCCCAGAACAAAAAGGCTGTTCTCGGTGAGATTATTGCGACAATCCAGAAGGAACAGAATGACATCATAAGGCAGTCACCTTACAAAAGCATAATAGTTCAGGGAGCCGCCGGCTCAGGAAAAACAACAGTTGCCATGCACAGGATATCCTATATACTGTACAACTATGAGAAAGACTTTAAGCCGGCAGATTTTTACATTGTCGGGAGCAACAAGCTTCTCCTAAATTACATTACCAGTGTCCTGCCGGACTTAGACGTAAACGGTGTCCGCCAGATGACAATGGAGGAGCTTTTTGTGAGACTTATGTATGAGGACTGGGACAGAGACACCCAGAATATTGCTCCGCTTGCCATGCCGTCCGCAGCATACCCTGCCTCCTTAAAGCGCGGAACACTCACATGGTTTCGTGAGCTTGAGGCGTTCTGCAATAATTTTGAGAGAAATGTCATCGACACAAGGGATGTCATCCTCAAATCGAATGAGAATGTGCTTCTCGAACATGACGTCTGTGTCACCCTGCTCACATCCCAGTCCATCACAGCATTCCTTGATGAAAACCCACAGCTATCTACACAGCTTAAGATAGAGCACCTCAACAGCCGCATACTTTCGCGCCTTGAGAATGAACTCATGGGAAAGGAAATCCGGTACTCACCGGAGGAAAAGAAGGCTCTCACGCGCTTCTACCGCCAGTACTTCGGACCTAAGAAGTGGAAATACTCCACATACGGCATATACTCCGATTTTTTGAAATCCCAGGAGAAAAAATACGGCACCGTGTTCCCTTATGACGCTGAAGCTCCTGATTTATATGACCTCGCCGCCCTAGCCTACATCTACAAGCGTACCAAGGAAAATGACCCTATTGAGGAGGCACATCATGTTGTCATAGATGAGGCACAGGACTTCGGAATGATGGCATATATGAGCCTGCACTACTGCATGCGCGGCTGTACCTACACAATAATGGGTGACGTCGCACAGAATATCCACTATGAACACGGACTGAATGACTGGACTGAGCTCACCGCCAACTTCCTCACCGGCGAATATGACAGCTTCAATCTCCTAAGAAAGAGCTACCGCAACACTGTTGAGATATCCCACTTTGCAACGGACATTTTAAGGCACGGATCCTTCTCAATCTACCCTGTTGAACCGATTATAAGACACGGCAGGGACGTGGAAATATCGGCTTTTGCGGATAACAATGAGCTTATCCGGAATACTGCTGCCAAAATCAATGCATGGAAGAAAGCCGGCTATGAGACAATAGCGATAATCTGCCCTGATATTGATACCTCAAGAGCAGCCGCCAATGAGCTTTCGGAATACACTCAGGTCAATGACTTTGACGCGATGGAATTTGACACCGGGACAATGGTTCTTCCAATCACCTACACCAAGGGACTGGAATTCGACTGCTGCATACTTATGAATCCGGACATTGACGCGTATCCAGCATGTGATGCCAATGTGAAGCTCCTCTATGTAGCGGCAACCCGCGCTCTCCATGAGCTTGCCGTCTACCACACCGGAACACTCACGCCATTGATTGCAGAGCCTATCCCGGATTCAGTAGGAAATGCTGTGTTTGACGCAGAGAACATGCAGCCTAACAGAGTGCGAAAGACTGTGACGTTCAGCTCCATCAAGCCTGCCACAGCCATTTCCGGCGAAGATGAACCGACCGGTGCAGCCGGAACAAATCCTGCCACACCGGACGCAAAGAGAACCTTCCCGGCTTCCGCAGCGGCAGACCTTTCGGAAAAATATAAGGCTCCGGCAGCACGAAAAGCTTCACCTTACCCTGCCATGCCATACACCACACCGCCCACAGCTGCATATAAAGCTGTCGACTACAGCAACAAGATTATGTGCATGTCGGAATACACCTTCGGCTCTGTTCCGAAGATGGATGTACTTAAGCAGAATCCGAACCGCATGGCAGCATATCCGTTCAGAGCGGTAAGACGTGAGGGCAACAGCCTCATCCTCGACAGTATCAACGCAACGCTCACGCTCACCCCTTATGCTTCTTCAATGGTGCGTGTGAGCTACCACAGGGCAGGAGCCCAGATACCTGAGGCGAAATGCATTGAGAACAGAAAGACCACCGATAAATGGAAATTCAAAGACACTCCGGACACGGTTCTGCTCGCCACCTCTGCGCTCTACCTTCGGATTGACAAGAAGAATGGGCTTATAAGCTTCTGCGACAAGGATAAAAACGTACTCTTAAACGAAAAGCAGCCGGGACATATCTTAGAGACGACCAAAAACAGAAGTATATGCTTCTTCGACTTTGACAGCACACAGAAGCTCTACGCCTTCGGTGCAAGCAACCGCGACCAGCTTCCGCTCAACCGCGTTGCAAGATATATATCTTTCGGAAAGAGCAGGCTGAAAGCTCCTTGTGTCATATCTGATAAAGGCTACGGACTGGCGATAAGCCATGACTTTACGGTGCTCTTTAACAGCATACCAACCTACGGAGCCTTCATTGCCCTAGACGAGGCACAGTATTTTGATTACTACTTCTTCACCGGAAGCACGGACGAGGAACTTATCAAAAAATACAACTGGATACGAAGTAAAAACAGGGAGGCCGATTAGCCTCCCTGTTTTTAATATTACATCTAAATAATAATGTATGATATCAATATTTATTTTATTCAACTGACTTAAGTGACTCTGCCATATTGATTTTATTAAGCTTAAAATACATAAGCAGATTTACAGCTATGGCAAATACAAAAGTGAGCACAACACTTAATATATAGCTCGTGAGCGTTACCCTGCTCTCAAAGTATACAGCCTCAACATTGATGCACTCCATGATGAACATGTGCAGAAGCTTTCCAAGACCAAGACCTAACAGCGCTCCTATTCCGGTTAAGATAAAATTCTCCCTGAACACATACGAAGCTGTCTCCCACGAATAGAAGCCCAGCACCTTGATTGTTGCGATCTCCCTTATTCTTTCGGTAATATTTATGTTCGTAAGGTTATAAAGCACAACAAACGCAAGCGCAGCAGCAAGCACGATTACAAGGAGCACCACATAATTTATGCTCGATATCATATTGTTGAACCGGCTCTCCGTATCCGCATTGACACCTGCCGAACTCACATCGTCCGTGGACAGCAGGTCTGCCACTGTCTGATGTGCGTCCCTTCCATTCCTCAGTGAGGCATATATTGTTCTGTACTCCGGCTCATGCCCAAACGCCGATAAATAAGTCTCCTTGGCGATAAAAACATAGTTGAACACATAATTCTTACATACAGCGGCAACCGTGACCGTCATAGTGTTAAAATCATCATCCGTAATTGTCAGTGTATCGCCCTTTTTCACTCCAAGTATCTTTGCAAGTCTCCTTGTAAGTATCGCCTCTCCCTCTGCAGGGTATGTGAGTGCCTCACCGCTCTTATAGCTTAAAAAATTATACTGCTTTTTAAAATCCTCCTCATTCTCAGGAATTATGATATTAGAGGACTTCTTATTGCTGCCGCTCACGATATCCATCGTCGAAGAGTTAAGAAAGGCATAGCTGTCAAAATACTCCTCAAATTCACCACCAAGCTTCTGCCTTTCCGTCTCATCCGCTGCCTCCCCAAGGGTAAGCGTCATATCATATACAGATATCTCACGGTACTGTGCACTTACAATATCACTAAAGGAATCCTTAAGTCCAAGTGCAGTGACAACAAGTGCACTGCAGCCGCCAATTCCCATTATCATCATAATGAAACGCTTTTTGTACCTGAAAACATTTCTTATGGAGACCTTTTTCAAAAAGCTGAGTCTCTTCCAGATAAATCCTGCCCGCTCCAGCAGAATCCTCTTTCCGCTCTTAGGTGCCTTAGGGCGTATCAGCATGGCAGGTGAGCTGTGGAACTGTGCAGCACATGAAAAATATGTCGCTCCCATTGAGCAGAGCACTGCCGCCGCAATTGATATTATTCCTATTCTTATATCCCAGACGTATGTAAGCTCTGCGAAGTCATACAACATTCCATAACCCATCCAGATTACCTTCGGGAACAACAGATTGCCTGCCACATATCCGAATACTGAGCCTCCCACAGCCGCCGAGCCTGAATAAAACAGATACTTTGCCATGACCGCACCCTCACTGTAGCCAAGAGCCTTAAGCACTCCTATCTGTGTCCTCTCATCCTCGACCATCCGCGTCATGGTGGTCATGCACACAAGTGCTGCAACGGCAAAAAAGAATATCGGAAAAACTGCCGCAACCTGATTGACTATATTGCTATCATTGTCGAAGCTTGCATAGCCTGCATTGGTATTCCTGTCAAGAAGATACACCGTCGGCTTCTTCAGCTCGTCAAGCTTACTCTGCGCATCGGCAATCTCTGCCTGTGCCTCGGCACTCTCAGCTTCAAGCTCCTTAACTCCATCGACATACTCTGCATATCCATCCTCAAGCTGCCTGCGGGCCGCATCTAGCTGCGCCTGTGCATCATCAAACATTCCCTCCGTATTCATTCCGGCAAGCTCAAGTGCCTGACGTGCCGCATCCACCTCACTCTGCTTCTCATCAAGCTCCTTTTCGGAGTCCTGAAGCCTGGTGTAGGCATCGTCCAACTCCTTACGCGCCTTCGCAAGTTCGTCTTCAAGCTCCTCTTTCGCGTCATCTATCTTGCCGGCAGCCTCACTGTAGAGCCTGTCATACCTCTTATCCGCGATCGCCTGCACGGAAGCCTTGAGCACATCGGTGTGTGAATCAATGTATGAATCATACTCATCCGAATATATCACTGCATCGGAATCCATCTTTATGTATACCTCGTTATCATACTCCGCTGTGTACGCACCCCGCAGGAAATATGCGAAGCTCGACACACTTCCATTGCCGACCGAAGCTGTTCCGCGCTCGAAGTTGAGATACAGGGGTGACTGCACGCGCCCCACTATCTTATAGGAGCTGTATTTAAAGGCATCCTTCACATCGTCTGTGTTGCTGTCAGATATGATAAATTCCTTTCCTATATATCCGCTTCCATAGTACTTGCTGTCGACTATACATTCCCTGTCATTTTCCGGGAATCTGCCCTCAACAAGCTCAGGAATATTGATGTTATCTAACAGCGAATATGTGGCACTCACACATTCTCTTCCATCCTCAAGTGTTTGCAGCACAGCCTGATTTATACCGCCCTGTGCGTGCTTTACGCCATCGGCTTGTGTTAATGCCTCCACATCATTAATATCAAAGCCCAGCGTCGACAGCGCTCTGAAATCATATAATGCCGTATCTGAAAAATATTTATCCGCAGTGGCAACCATGTCTTCCCTGCACACCTTAAGTCCGGCGAACATGATAACACCCAGTGCCACTATCGAAAATATCGCAAGATACCTCCCCAGACTATGCCTTATCTCACGGAGTGAGGTCTTTTTCATCGCTGATTTCATATCATACACCTCCTCCTTACCACTCAATATCCTCCACCGGAACAATGTGTTCATTCTTAACCATGGACGTTACTGTTCCATTCTTCACGGTTATCACCCTGTCCGCCATCGCGGTAAGTGCACTGTTATGCGTTATGACAACCACTGTCTTGCCATCCCTCCTGCAGGTGTCCTGCAAGAGCTTAAGAACCTGCTTACCAGTCGCATAGTCCAATGCACCCGTCGGCTCATCGCACAACAGCAGCTTAGGATTCTTTGCAAGAGCTCTCGCAATCGCCACTCTCTGCTGCTCTCCACCCGAAAGCTGCGCCGGGAAGTTAGCCGCCCTGTTTTCCAGACCCACCTGCTTCAAGACCGTCATCGCATCAATAGGCTCCCTGCATATCTGGGAAGCCAGCTCGACATTTTCAAGCGCCGTCAGATTCTGGACAAGATTATAGAACTGGAACACAAAGCCAATATCATATCTTCTGTAGGTTGTAAGCTGCTTAGGCTTGTAGTCCGATATTCTGTTTCCATCAAGAATTACCTCGCCCTCCGTAAGCGTATCCATGCCACCGATAATATTTAAAATGGTGGTCTTTCCGGCTCCCGAGGCTCCGACAATGACGCAGAACTCTCCCTTCTCAATCTCAAAATTCACATCCTGAAGCGCAGTAATAGTCACTTCTCCCATCTGATACGTCTTCTTCACATGCCTGCACTCAACAAATGCCATATTATCCCTCTTTTCTTTACGTTCCGATTGTTAAGCTTCCCATACCTTACATTCCTAACATTTCAGGCAGCTATGCAGCTACAGGAGTCTATATCTCCTTACCCGCACACACCGCCCTATCGTTATCTTCTGAAAATGCATTTATAGTGTGTACAACTGTCACAAAAACCTTTGCCATGTAAGAACAAAAAGCTCTTGCTACGTAAGAACAAAAAGCTCTTGCTACGCAAGAACAAAAAGCTCTTGCTACGCAAGAACTTTTGATAAAAACTCCTTGAGACGCGGATTCTTAGGGTTGGAAAAGAACTCCTGAGGCGGAGCACTCTCTAGTATCTGACCGTCATCAATAAAGATTACCCTGTTGGCAACCTCTCTGGCAAACCCCATCTCATGTGTAACTATAATCATTGTCATTCCCTCTTTTGCAAGAGCCTTCATAAGGTCAAGTACCTCTCCTACCATCTCAGGGTCAAGTGCACTCGTAGGCTCATCAAAAAGAATAACATCAGGGTTCATGGCAAGTGCACGGACTATTGCCACCCTCTGCTTCTGTCCACCCGACAATGTCGACGGATACACATCTGCCTTATCCTGCAATCCGATTCTTCCAAGAAGACTCATGGCATTCTCCCTTGCCTTCTTCTTTATCTCAGTCTTGGTGGTTGTTACCGGTATGAGCTGCTTTTTATTTTCCTTGCCCCTGAATATATTGGTGAATCCAGTAATGGCATTTTTACGCTTCGCCTTCCTTAATTCCTGACACTGTACATACACCGGTGCGAGCATAATATTCTGTATAACCGTCTTATTGGAGAACAGATTAAAATGCTGGAATACCATTCCCATATGTCTCCTGTGAATATTGATATCTACCTTCATATCAGCGATATCGACACCGTTAAAGATAATCTGGCCTCCCGTAGGATCCTCCATACAGTTAAGACAGCGCAGAAAGGTGCTCTTACCGGAGCCCGACGGTCCGATAACAACGAGGATATCTCCCTTATTTACGGTGATATTGATTCCCTTTAATATCTTATTGCTGCCGAAATGCTTCTCAAGATTAATTACGTCTATCACTCTTTCTCAGGCTCCTTTCCATAAATTTAATTCCACCGCTTATCAAAAGCACAATTACAATGTAAATTATAGCCATAACAAGATATGGCACCATGAATTCATAGCTGTTGCTTCCTATGTTGTTAAAGGCAACATACAAATCGGCAGCACCGACGAAGCTGACCACCGAGGTCTCCTTGATAAGGGCAATAAACTCATTGCCAAGCGTAGGAAGAATGTTCTTGACTGCCTGCGGTATGACAATCTTAATCATGGATACGGAAAAGCTGAGTCCGACTGCTCTTCCCGCCTCAAGCTGCCCCGCATCGACCGACATGATACCACTTCGCATAATCTCCGATATGTACGCGGCGCTGTTAAGACCGAATACCATCATCGACACCTGAACACCCGTCATCTTCACACCGATAATAGGAAGAAGAACATAATAAAATACGAGGAGCTGCACAACCATAGGCGTTCCTCTGAAAAGCCCCACATAGAAGCTGCATATTCCGTTAAGCACACGCGGCAATACCTTATATTTAGGTATGACCCTGACTGTGGCTATAAGAGTTCCTAAGACTATACCTATAATAAGTCCTATAACTGCAATTAGAAGGGTATTTTTCAACCCTTCCAACACTCTTACATAGCCATTTTGTTCGATGAAAATTTCGATAAATTTACTAACCTTCTGACCAAAATTGCCCATTTAAACCTCTCTTATTTCTTTCGGATATATTCCCCAGCCTTTGCCGAAGAAATATATCCTTTATTCTTACTGCATCTTGTTGATAGCTTCGGTTATGCACTTAGCAGGAGCAGCATCGATTATTACATACTGTATATTTCCGTTTAAGAGATCCTGTACTGCGAGTGAACCGCTCTTGTAGCCAACTGACTGTGCTGCAAAGCCTGTAAAGCCCCAATCAGCATCGCCCTCTACATAGAACTGACCTGTTGTTCCGTTCTGTACACCTATCTTAACCTTGCTGTCCTTGGCTGCCAAAAGCGCATTGACATCATCAGCGGTCTTGCACGAGTCAAACTCTGTGTCGTCAGATGTAACTATAAGCTGCTGTGAAGCGCTGTAGTATGAGTCTGAGAATGTGACATACTCTTCTCTGTCAGGCTTAACCGTAAGACCTGCCATGGCGACATCACACTTGTGCTGGCCGACTGAGAGACATACCGCATCGAAGTCCATGTTCTGTATAACAAGCTCAACACCGAGGTACTCTGCAAGCGCTCCGGCAATCTCCATATCAATTCCGGCATACTTGTCACCAATCATATACTCGAACGGCTCAAATGCTGCATTGGTGGCTACGACGAGCTGATCCTTGCTTGCATCATAAGCTGCCGACTCAACACCTACCGGCTCACCATCGCCAAAGTAATGGCTGCATATCTCGTCAAACTTGCCGTTATCCTTAATCTCCTTGATAAATGCGTTTACCTTCTCGAGAAGCTCCGGCTGTTCCTTGTCAACTCCGAATGCATACTCCTCATTTGTAAGGTCAATGTCGATAACCTTGGCTGTCTTAGCCGTGCTCTCCCCTGACTTTTGGCAGGCTGTAAGTAAGGCAGCGGCCATAGTGAGTGCCGCAATAACCGCAATAATCTTTTTCATAAATTTTCCTCCTTAGAAATTCACCGATTTCTTATATCGTTAGGATAGCACAATTCCAGACCATTAACAATATCTATTTTCGCACATAATATTGTATAAATATACATTATTTTTGTATATTATTTACATTGTCTTTTCAAAAAAGACGTGCAAAAATGACATTCACCATTTCTGCACGTCTTATATAGCGGACATTCACATGTCTGCATTATATTTATATTGTCATCGAAGCACCGTAATACAACAGGCAAAACTGCATTTTACATATAGTCTCTCAATACTCCGTGGTCTCTTAAGAGCTTCTCAATAGCGGTTCCCTTAATCTTCTTGATGATAGGCTTCTTGAGTGCGTTGAGCGGTCCCGGAAGCTCAATCTCAAGCGGAGATTTTCCATCCATGAGCTTAACTGAGCTGTCAAGCAGCTCTCTCACATCATATACACTGCCCCAGACCTCAGGAACACCTCTGTCCACGCCGAGAAGTCCGTATACTGCCTCCATAGCTGTTCTGACAGAATACTCGGTTGTGAATATTGTATCTCTCGGTGTCTCAGCGAACTGTCCAAGGAATGCGAAGTTGACACAGCCATCAGGGATGACATCAGGACGATCGCCCTTTCTTCTCGGCATGAAGAATGCTGTGATATAAGGCATCATGGTAGGAACCGATACAACCTTATCCTTGGCAAGCTCATCTATCTGATCCACAGGTATTCCAAGGTGGTACAGCCACTCTGCTGCGATCTCCTCGCCTGTACATTCCTTCATAGGCTTCTTCACATAATCGCCCGGAACATCCGTGAACAGGCTGTATACCCATACACATACCTCTTCCTTCTTCTGCTCCTTAAACTGTCCCTGTCTGTTGATTGTCCAGCTGAGTAACCACTTAGAATCCTTACAGCTTACAATACCGCCGGTAACTACATTTCCTGTTCTTGGATCTCTCTTGCAAATCTTCTTGATTGCATTGATGATTGTCTCATCCGATGTTGTAACTGTAGCAGACTCCCAGTTGGTCTTGGAAATATCGGAACAGAACTTCTCAGGATGTCCGAAATCAGGGCTCTGCTTTGCAATGTTCTTCCAAAGGCTCCATACGCCACTCGTTCTGACCTCTGCATCACCTACAGGTGCCTGAGTATGTGAACCATAGATTGTACTCTCCGTACAGCTTCCGTTGGTTACAAATACCATATCGTTCTCTGTGAGGTCGATAATCTTCTCCTCTCCCTTGTGCCTGCATATAATTCTCTTTGCAACCTTCTTCTCACCTGTTATATCAAATTCAACATTGGTTACCTCTGTGTTGAACTCAAACTTAACGCCTGCCTTCTCAAGGTATCTCTTCATAGGAAGGATGAGTGATTCATACTGGTTGTACTTGGTGAACTTAAGAGCACTAAAGTCAGGAAGTCCACCAATATGGTGAATAAATCTCTGGAAGTAGAGCTTCATCTCAAGAGCACTGTGCCAGTTCTCAAATGCGAACATTGTTCTCCAATATAACCAGAAATCCGACTTGAATACCTCGTCATCGAATACATCCTCGATGGTCTTGTCATAGAGATCCTCGTCCTTTGTGAAGAACAGCTTCATAATCTCCATGCAGCCCTTCTGGCTTAAGTTGAACTTTCCGTCCGTGTGTGCGTCCTCACCGCGGTTGACCGTGGCACGGCATAATGAATAGTTAGGGTCATGCTTATTGAGCCAGTAGTATTCATCGAGAACCGATACACCCGGTGTCTCGATTGAAGGAATGCTTCTGAACAGATCCCACAGACATTCAAAATGGTTCTCCATCTCTCGTCCGCCACGCATTACATAGCCTCTTGTAGGGTCATTTATACCATCGCAGGCACCACCGGCTACATCCATAGCCTCAAGAATATGAATATTCTTTCCCGGCATCTGTGCGTCTCTTACAAGGAAACATGCAGCAGCGAGTGAAGCAAGACCGCTTCCTACAAGGTATGCTGACTTTCCATCAACGCCTTCCGGCTTCTCAGGGCGTGCAAAGGCTTCATAATTACCGTTTGTGTAGTAAATTCCCTTGCTGTTTTTCTCATATTTTCCACGCTCTGTGTTGCGAAACTGCTTAAGCTCTTCTTTTCTTTCTTCAGGCATTCCCTTCTTTTCGGTGCTTTTGGGTGAATCACCCTGCCCGCCTTCAGCATTCTTCTTTCTCACTGCATTTACTGCTGCAACACCTGCTCCTATGGCGAGTGCCGATGCAACCAGTTTCATTTTCTTCTTACCTTTACCCATACTCTTGTCCACCTTTCCATTTTTATTGATTATTGCTTAATAGAACATATAACCCGAAAGCTCTGTATCAGACTTCCAGTCTCTTCCTGCGTAATGTCTTTACCGTACTCAATACAACACAGATATTGAGCACACCGTCAAGTACAAGGTTGATACCGATTACCCACGCAGCCACTGTCTGTGCGGCAAATGGAGTAACCATGAGTATTATTCCTACTATAGATACAAGCAAGGCAATTATAAGAATAAGCCACCATTTCTCAATTCCGAATTTTCTTGCATCCACCGCAGTCTGAAGCTTCAGTGCTCCGTCAATCAGAATAACTATTCCCACACACACAGAAAGAATTTCCACCATATATGAGGTTCTGAATATAAGCACAGCCCCTAAGATTACAGATATGATACCAAGTGCAAAATCAAACTGAAATGCCAGCTGGAATATATCCTTGGTAAAATAGCCAAGAATCTTAACTGCACCTGACAGAACCAGAACAGCTCCGAATATTCTGCATAGAACATTGATTGCCTTTATCGGACTGAATAAAATCAGCAGACCTACAATTATGAGGCATACATCCATCACAATATACATATTCTTTACTATTTTCAGCTGTTTCATTCTAATCCTCCCTATTACTGCTTCTGATTGGTATTCATTAGTTACCTTGTATGGTTATAATAACCTGTTTACACTTATTTTAAAACAGACAAAACCGCACAAATGTCTGATTTTCAGACAAAAAATAAAAAGTGTCCGAAAACTGAATTCCGGACACTTTTATCATCTTAGCCAGCTATGCTAAATCAGATCTGTAAAGTCTAATTACTATGCTTTTGTCGTTCCTCAAGACATTGTCTTATCATATCCTTCACCGTGGCATTGAAAGTTCCGGCAGTTCTTGCAATGAACTTTTCCTGCCCCGATGGCAGCTTTCTCTTAATCCATCCAAGCGTATTTCCGACTATGGCGTGGGTATAAAAACCTGTGATGTAATCAATATCCTCATCAGAAAGCCCATACCCATCCGCCTCCTTCTTCACGAATCTGCTGATAAAGGAGAACGCAAGCGTCTCCAGATAGTTCTGCAGAACATCACGCTTTTTGGAATCATATATGTGAAGGATTGCCCTTTTGTACTTCAGCACAAAGCGTGCTGCCCTCTCATATTCCTCACCGAAGGTTGTGTTCTCAGAAACATCCTCCGACATGAATTTCTCTGTCTCCACGCGGAACACATCGTCAAGTAAATCATATATATCGCTATAGTGATAGTAGAAGGTGTTTCTGTTGATTTCACACTCCTCCACAATATCACGCACCGTTATCTTATCAAGACTTTCACTTTCCAAAAGCTGCATAAAGGTGCTCATAATAAACCTCTGCGTCTGCTTAGCCATCTATGTTGCCTCATTTTTCTGCCGCTGCAATGTCTTTACTTTACAACCGCTCTGTCCTTAGCTGCCTTGTAATACTTGAAGTCTGTAAATACTTCACCTGTATATGGGTTCTTCCTGTTCTTGACAGACTTAACAACAATATAGGAAAGTGCTATTATGTTGACGATAAGCGCTATGGCGCTGACGATTGTCATAGCTGTAGGATCTGCATTAGCACTTGTTCCCGCAACTATGCTGGAAACCGTTCCGTCCGCATACTGCTTTGTGATGGTTGCCCATGGATAGAAGGTTGTTCCGTCGTGGAAGGTCTCCTGGAAAAGAGGGAACACCTGTGCAAACATACACCATATACATAATGTATTTGCACGGTTCATAATCCAGCCGCCCTTGTTCCAGATAAGTGCTGCGATTGTAGGTGCAAGTAAGAGTGCCACACCGCAGAACCATGAATGTGTAGGAAGACAGTTGTATGTATAGGCAAAATTCCAGATATCGTATACGATTATATATACCCAGATCATATCAGGCCATATCATATCCTTCTTATCCTTTGAAGAATATACAGCCCACCAGCCTGTCATACAGAAGATATTGAGTATACCTGCAATTCCGTTAAATACATTGTGCCATCCACCATAGAGCCATACACCCTCTGAGGATAACCACCATGAATACCATCCATTGATTGCCGACTCAAAATCACTGGCAACAGCGATAAGGATATTGATGGCAACGATTGCAAACGGGAATGCCTTGAACCAATGCTTCTTTCCTATTCCCCACTCGTACTTTATCATCATAAAGCCGATACAGCCTGTGAGTGCCGCATACAGCTTGGCATAATGGAACCAGCCGTTCATATAGATATGTGTCTGGTTGTTGACAGCCCACTCTGCGCCTGCTCTTGCTGCAATTGCCACAACAATAAAATATACTGTAAGGACTGCCGGAATAACTCCGAACATTACAAGTCCTCCAGCCTTTGTACGCCTTGCAAATTCATTTAACAGGATAAGTCCCGCAAGCACTGCAAGCATTACAAGCCACTGATAAATGGCATTATCTCCATATACATGAAATAACATAATTATCCCTCTTTTCTTACAGGGAGCCGCAAGGCAGCTCCCATTTCGTATTTTAAATCTGTTACCTTTGTTTTCTGTGCATGTATGATATACAGCCTGCCGGCTACCTTACGTCAACACGCCTCAATCTCCTTGATATTGCACTCATTTCCCTCCAACAGATAGGTATGCGGTCCATGGCAGTAAGGGCACTCACGTCCGTACTTCACGGTAGGGTACGTCTTCTCACAATCTTCGCAGTACGTTGTTGCCGGAAGTATCTCTATCTTAAGCTCCGAGTCCTTTAAGAGTTCTTCCTTCTTTCTGTAATACTGCCAGCAGTCCGTGAGATAATCCGGTACTATTCCGCTTACCTCACCTATCTCAAGTGTCACAGAGCCTATCTCGGTCAGCCTATTCTCTACCGCAAGCTCATTGAGTGTCTTGGTGATATGTACGATTATTCCTAATTCGTGCATTGCAGGTCCTCACAATACAATTTATTTTTCTTTTTTCTTGAACATTATCTTGACCTGTCTCTTGAGCATATATGGAAGTATTACCTTCATCTTATCCTCAGACTTGTGCATATTGCTTGCCGCCGGAATGTCGCGGTTAAGATGTATTGCGTCGAACTCGCACTTGGTTGTACAGATTCCGCAGCCGATACACTTATTAGGGTCAACAACCGTGGCACCGCATCCGAGACAGCGGTTAGCTTCCTTCATAACCTGTTCCTCGGTAAATGTCTCCCTGTCGTCACGGAAAGTCCCCTCAAGTCCCTTTTTTCTGCCCGGCACCTGTCTCGGTGAGTTGTCAAAGCTCTCAAGAACAATATCATCCTTATCAAGCTCTATGAACTTTCTCATATTTCGTGCAAGCGTGAGACTATGTCCCTTATGTACAAAACGATGAATAGATACACAGCCTTCCTTGCCCGCTGCTATGGCATCAATGGCAAAACGAGGTCCTGTATATACATCTCCGCCAACGAAGACATCCGGCTGTGCAGTCTGGTATGTGACAGGGTCTGCAATCGCAGTCTTATTAGGTCTCAGCTCAACCTTGCTGCCCTTTAAAAGGTCGCCCCACACAATCGACTGACCGATTGAGAGAATAATATTCTCACACTCGACAGTGAGTAATTCATCCTCATTGTAAACCGGGTTAAAGCGCTTATTCTCGTCAAGAACGGACACACATTTCTTGAATACTATTCCCCTGACATGTCCATTCTCAGTAAGAATCTCCTTAGGTCCCCAGCCGTTTCCAAGCTTTATGTTCTCCTCCTCAGCCTCATGTACCTCATCTGCTGCCGCCGGCATGCCCTCTCTCGACTCAAGACAGAACATTGAAACCTCAGACGAACCGGCTCTTACCGCTGTTCTTGCTACATCGACTGCGACATTTCCACCGCCGATTACAACCGTGCGTCCGTTAAGCTTGACGCTGTTCTCATCAGTGTTAACCTTCCTTAAGAAGTCAACACCTGTGATGACGCCCTCGGCATCCTCACCCGGAACACCTGCCATACGTCCACCCTGGGCACCGATGGCGATATAGAATGCCTTGTAGCCCTGTGCACGAAGCTCGTCAAGTGTTACATCGCGTCCTACCTCAACACCACACTTGAACTCAATGCCCATCTCACGGAGTACTTCTATCTCCGCGTCAATCACATTCTTCTCAAGTCTGAATGAAGGAATACCATTAAGAAGCATACCTCCCGGTCTCTTCTCCTTCTCGAATACAGTGACCGGATAGCCCTTCTCTCGAAGATAATAAGCCGCCGACATTCCGGCAGGACCTCCACCGATGACGGCAATCTTCTCCTCGAAGAACTTACCTTCATGGTTCTCTGTCTCAGGAATATATCTCTTATCAGCTTCAAGCTCCTTCGCAGCTATGAACTTCTTAATCTCATCGATTGCAACCGCCTCGTCGACCTTACCTCTCGTACATGCGTCCTCGCAGCGTCTGTTACAGATAGCGCCGCATACTGCCGGGAACGGATTCTCAGTCTTTATAAGCTTAAGTGCATCCATGTATCTTCCCTGTGCAGCCATCTTGACATAGCCCTGTACCGGAAGATGTGCCGGACATGCTGTCTTACATGGTGACGTTCCGGTATCGTAACAGTTAATCTTGCTGTTGTCACGGTAATCCGGATCCCACTTGTCCGGTCCCCACTTAACCTTATCAGGAAGCTCCTGTCTTGGATATTCCACCTTGCCATTCTTGGTGCACAGCTTCTGACCAAGCTTAGCCGCTCCTGTAGGACAGAACTCAACGCAGCGTCCGCAGGCAACACAGCTTGCTGCATCAACGCTTGCCACATAAGCCGAACGCGACATATTAGGTGTGTTAAAAAGCTGTGAGGTTCGAAGTGCATTGCAGACTCCCGGTGCACAATTACAGATTGCAAATATCTTGTCCTGACCATCAATATTGGTTATCTGGTGAACAAAACCATTCTTCTCCGCTCTCTTGAGTATAGCCATAACCTCATCAATGTCGATATAGCGTCCCTTTCCTGTCTCAACAAGATAATCCGCCATATCGCCTACACCGATACAGAGTTCTCCCTCTATCTCGCCCGTTCCCTCGCCTCTTACTCTCTGCTGACGTCGGCATGAGCATGCACCTACAGCATACTTGTCCTTGTACTTATTAAGCCAGTATGAGATATGTTCAACACTCGCAGACTTCTGTGTCGCAGGTATAGCCTTCTCAACAGGTATAACATGCATTCCTATTCCCGCACCACCCGGCGGAACCATCGGTGTAACCTTCTCAAGAGGAAGACGTGACATCTGCTCGAAGAAATCAGCCACCTCCGGATGCTCCTCAACCTGCTTTCCGTTCATCACCATGAACTCTGCGCAGCCCGGAACAAACATAGGAAGAATATACTGCTTATGTCTGTCGGCATTCTCCCAGTTATACTCGATGATGCCGATAACACTCATCTCCTTTAGAAGCTCTTCCGTTCTCTCAACACTCTTGCCGCACTTCTTCGCGATATTCTCTGCCGTGTCGGGCACACGAACCTTCATCGCCAATGCGACCTCTGCCATCTCGTCAGTGACAACTCCTGCAAGCCCCCAGTATTCAGGGTCATTTACCGTGACCTTAACACCTATTCGGTCAGTTATCTTCTGACCAAGCTTTAAAATCAGCTCTCTTGGTTCTCCCATAACCACACTCCTTTGTCCTTTGATACATAACATAATTATAAATAAAATCGTTAAATTATAAACATATTATACTATATTCCATTAAATTTCTCAACCATAACCGTAAAAAAATGAACATTTTTCATTTTTTATATTTTGTAAAGTGTTCATTCGCAATCCGCTTTCACTATTTGCTCATGAACGCAGTCGCCTCCCCCTTACCCACCGCTTAGTGCTCTACACACTTGAAGCGGGGGATTGCTTGTTCTGCGTTTAAAATAATTTTTTGTTGCGCAATCGCATTTTTTATGTTATTATATTTCCCATCGAACTGCATAGAAAGCTTTGGTATATAATTGGAAACGATACATGCGTGTTTGCATGATGAACGAACAACACACATGTATTTTTTATGCCCAAAAATCAATATATCCAAAGGAGAATAAACATTATGCAAAAGAAATCTTTTCTACAGAATCTGATTTTCACCGCAGTCATGGCTTTCGTGATGGTATACGCCATGGTATGCTACAACATCGCAATCGAGATGGGCTGTATGAGCAACCGTATTTTTCTCATAGCCTTCCACGAAATCCCTATCATGTGGCCTATAGCAATCATACTTGAAATGTTCGTGTTTGAGAAGCTTGCGATAAAGCTTGCGTTCCGTTTCGTGACACCGGGAAAGGACAGCCCAGTATTTATAACACTCGGCATTTCCACCATGATTGTATGCCTTATGTGTCCTGCAATGAGCCTCATCGCAGCACTGCTCTTCGCTCATCCAGGTTCACAGGTTGTCGCCGTATGGCTCCAGAAGCTTACACTCAACTTCCCTATGGCGCTGTGCTGGCAGGTATTCTTCGCAGGACCTGGAGTGCGCAATTTCTTTAAGCTTTTTGAGAAGAAAGAGAAATAATACTACTAATAAAATATATAAGATTCGGGTGTCAAAACATGCCGGTGTAATCTCTGAGTGTATAACGTATTATATTTATGCATATCAGCTCCATTGTCCGAAGCAGGATGTTCTAAGAACTCTGATAAATGTGTTCTATCCGTCCGCCACCGAAGCAAAGCATACATCCTTGTATGCATTGCTTCTGAACCGGCATCCGTGCCGGTTCTGGCTAGTGTGTGAACAGAGTTCTAAGAACATCTAAGCTTCTCCCAAAAGTCTTGATATGCATAAATATAATACGTTATACACAACCGGGTATATATACATGTTTTGACACCCGAATCTATAAAAATAAAATAAGGTAATTGCGAAACGCAGCATATTATTATACGTTTCGCAATTACCTTTTTAATTTTGCAGTCTACACCACCTTTATCTGGCACATCTTCATAGCCTCAAGCGCAATTTTGTGGCTCTGCGGTGTCACTCCGGCACAGCAGCTCTCAACAACCTTTATTTCAACCTCCGGAAGATTTGCCTTAATCACCATCGCGTTAGATATGACACAGATATCCGTGCACAGTCCGACAAGCGTCACGCTCTCAAGGTTCTCTATCGTCTTAAGATATCCCGCAAGCTCCACAGAACCGAAGGCAGGCTTGTCAAATACCTTTGTGCTCTCATTCAGGAAAGCCTTAAGCTCCTCGCATATCTCCCAGCCCTTGCTCCCTTTAATGCAGTGCGGCACAGGAAGGTTCTTTCCCTCCTGCGTGTCCATATAATTGTCAAAATGCGTATCCCGTGTATACACAACCTCAGCCCCGGCATTTATGGACTGCTCTATGTATGCTGCCACGTTTCCGACTATAGCCTGCGCTTCCTTAGTTCCAAGCGCCCCATCAATGAAATCCTTCTGCATATCTATAACTGCAAGCACATTCTTACTCATAACATCACCCTCCTTTAAAGTAAAGCGGACATTCGCAATCCGCTTTCGCTACTTGCTCATGAACGCAGTCGCTTTGCGAACTGTCAGTGGGAGCTTTTAACTCCCACTGACATAAGCATCCCCCTTACCCACCGCTTAGTGCTCTACACACTTGAAGCGGGGGATTGCTTATTCTGCGTTCAATTATAATTTATAGGTAATCCCGAACCGCAGCTCAGCCAATCTTAGAAATAACCTTTTTATTTAATATTATAAGGAACAAAACCGTCATTGCAAGTGACATGAACTCCGCAATAGGAAAAGCCCACCATACATAGTTGACATTACCCAGCCGTGCAAGCATATATGCCACCGGAAGAAGCACTATAAGCTGTCTCGCGACAGAAACTATCATACTGTACACTGCCTTTCCAAGTGCCTGGAACGCACTTCCGCATGCTATGCAAAAACCGGCAAAGATAAAACTCAGGCTTATTATCCTAAGTGCCGGAACACCCAGTGCAATCATATTGTCCGATGCTTCAAACAGTCTTAAAAGCGGTTCAGGTATTGTCTGGAAAACCACAAGACCAACCAGCAACAGTCCCATTATATACACAACGCTGTGCTTCATTGTCTTTACAACCCTGTCACGGCTTCCCGCACCATAATTGTATGCTATAACCGGAATCACACCATTGTTAAAACCGAATGCCGGCATGAACACAAAGCTCTGTAATTTAAAGTATACACCGAAAACCGCTGTAGCAGTTGAAGAAAATGAAATAAGTATCACATTCATTCCATAGTTCATTATAGAGCCTATGGCCTGCATGACTATTGAAGGAACACCTATTCCGTATATCATCCTTATAATGCTTCCACTTGGTCTGAATCCAAGCATATTGATATTAACTTCATGGTTTTTAAGCTGATTGATTGCAGCAGCCATAATTCCTGCCACAATCTGACCGATGACAGTCGCAACCGCCGCGCCTGTAACCCCAAGCTTAGGCATACCGAAAAGTCCGAAAATAAAAATCGGGTCAAGTATAATATTTATTATAGCTCCAACCCCCTGCGTGAACATGGTATACACTGTCTTTCCCGTAGCCTGCAGCATTCTCTCAAACATAAGCTGTGTAAAAATTCCAAATGAAAAACAGCAGACAACAACCATATAGTCCTTACCATAGGTTATAATCGATTCTATATCCGTCTGGCTTCTGTAAAACGGTTCCACAAGAAACAGACCTATGATCAGAAATGCCGCATAGCTCAACGCAACAAGGAACACCGCATTCTCCGCAATCCTGTTGACCCTGTCAAAGTCCTTCTCCCCGAGCGAACGCGCAAGAAGTGCATTGACTCCGACTGCCGTACCCGCACCGACCGCTATCATAAGGTTCTGTATCGGAAATGCCATGGATACAGCTGTGAGCGCATCCTCACTTATCTTCGCTACAAAAATACTGTCCACTATATTATAAAGTGCCTGTACAAGCATTGAAATCATTATCGGAAGCGACATTGATACAATCAGTCTGTCGATAGGCATAGTTCCCATCTTATTCTCTTTCATTATCCTTTATTCTCCTTCTTAGTTAATTTATTTATAAGCGTTTGCGGAACTCATTTTTGCCAATAAACAGTTGTTCAATTTTACCGGCACACTGCCGTACCTTTTGAACGCCGTCGGTGTACCGGTAAAATTGTACAACGTCCGGTTGCAATACACTGAGTTTCGCAATTACATATTAAATTACCTGCACTTAGCCAATATACTTTTTGAAATACCGGTTAAGCTCAGAAGCATCGTCACAAGCTCTGCCGCCGGAAATGCAAGCCACACACCCGTCATTCCAAACACCTCTGACAATGCAAACGCGAATATGAGTATCGCAACAAACCCCCTCATTATCGAAGCGGTGAACGCCCATCTGACCGCCTCAACCGCACTGAGCGCCGATGTTCCCACGATATTGATACCGGCAAACAGAAATCCGATGAAATACAGTCTTATTCCCTCACGCGCATATGCCGCAAGCTCCGGATTCTTCTCACTGTTAAAAATAGAAGCAATCGGGTCGGACCATATATATATCGCAGCTATTATAAGCACGGCAAGCACAAGCGCCGTCTTAAAAGCAAGACCGACAACATATCTCACATCCTTCATCCTTCCCTTGCCGTAACATTCACTCACAAGCGGCTGCGATCCCTGCGCTATTCCGTTAAAAAGTGCAACTGCGACAAGCGAGATATTGGCAACCACTCCATAGGCAGCCACCCCGATATTTCCGGCAAGCCCTAATATTATCATATTAAATGCCACCGTTATAACGCCCGAGGATATCTCCCCGACAAATGCGGACACACCGACCTGACATGAATATATAAGCTTTTTAATTGATAACCCAACTGGTTTAAATGATATACTGCACTTTTCGGATTTAAAATGCATACAGCATATCAGCACACCTATAATCGGCGAAAGAGCCGTTGCAAGTGCCGCACCGCTCATCGAAAGACCAAGCGGAAACATAAGCACATAATCGAACACCACATTAAAAAGGCTGCTGAACAATGTAGCCGCCATGGCTATTGAAGGATTTCCGTCATTTCTCACAAAAGCATTGCATATATAATTACACATAAAGAACGGCGCAAACATCATAAATATTCTTGTGTAATTTTTACCTGTATTGACTATGGTCTCATCACCGCCGAGCAGTGCTATAATCTTGTCCGGTATAAATGCCCCCGCCAGAACAAACACACTGCTTATGATTAACGCCCATGCTATCGCATGAAAAAAATATCCCCCGGCTGCCTTTTCATTTCTTCCCCGCTCAACGACATATCTTATCGCCGAACCGACCCCGATCATTGCCCCTATGGCAAAAATAAGATTATACAGCGGAAGGACCAGATTGAGCGCAGTTATTCCGTCTGCTCCCACCGCCTTTGATATGAAAAAGGTATCCGCAAGTATGTAAAATGACATTCCAAGCATTCCAAGCATATTCTGGGACACATATTTTATAAATCTCTTTAGCATCACAACAACTCCTACATCCTATATCCAACGCCTAGCTCGTTGATTATATAATTCTTCTTGCCCGGCTTATCGCCCAGCTTCTTTCGTATATTTGCCATGTTCACCTGAAGCTTTTTAATACTTCCTGTATCATTATAGCCCCATATTTCATGTATTATAAAATCATAGGTAAGCATCTTTCCAACATGCGCCGACAATAATGCCACAATGTTATACTCTGTCTGTGTAAGACGTATCTGCTCACCGCCGACGCTTACACTCCTGGCATCATAATCTATAGCAAGTCCCTCCATCTCGAATTTTCTTCCGGGAAACATGCCGTTCTCTGAGCGGTGCGATGCAACACGCAGAGCTGTCCTCACCCTGGCAAGAAACTCTTCCGAGCCAAACGGTTTAGTCACATAATCATTAGCTCCCATATTCAGAGCCTCAACCTTGTCCATCTCTCCACCCCTTGCAGAAAGGACAATTATAGGGGTAAGCGATGATTCCCTAACATGCTTTAACACATTAAGCCCATCCATATCCGGAAGTCCAAGGTCAAGAATGATAAGATCCGGTCTATGTGAATTGAAAAGCAGCATGGCGCTTCCCCCGGACAGTGCCGACACAACCTGATACCCCCCAACTTCAAGCAATGTACACACAAATTCATTAATATTCGGTTCATCTTCAACTACGAGTATCTTATACCTGTTACTTTTCATCTGCTTCCCCTTCCTCCAAATCCAATGTGATTCTGAAGCACGCTCCTCCTGTAGAACGGTTTACGGCAGCTATAGAGCCACCATGCGCCTTGACAATCGTCGCACACACCGACAGCCCTATTCCGGCATTACCCTTTCGTCCATCGGCAATCTCTGCCTGCCTTACATATCCGCCTGTAAAAATATTGGCAATAATCTCTTCAGGAATACCACATCCATTATCCTTAATCTCGAATACCACCTTACCATTTTTAACATATACCTCAAGCTGGAGCTTCGTCATCCCATCCGCATGTATAACGGCATTCTCTAAAATGTTCATAATCACCTGTTCCATGAGAATCGGATCCATCGGAACCATAATAAGCTCATCCGGTATCAGAAGCTCAACCTCCACATCCTGATAGTGCTTATGAAACTTGACAAGAACCGAATCGATAAGCTCATCAAGCGGCGTCGGCGTCTTTACTATCTTGACATTATCACCGTCTAATCTTGTAACCGAGAGCAGATTCTCCACCATGCGGCACAGCCACTGTGAATCTTCCTTAATGCCACTTAAAAGCTTACTCCTTTGTTCATCTGAAAATTCTGCTCCGTTTTCAAGAAGTGCCGAGCCTGCCCCATATATCGTGGTAAGCGGGGTGCGAAGGTCATGTGATACCGCTCTTAACAGATTGGCCCGCATCTTCTCCTTCTCACTCTCCGACTTTATCTGCTCCTGATACCTTACCTTGCTTGTAAGATAACATGTCACCAGCGTGATTGCAAGCATGATAAACACCGACACAACATTCTCCGGCATTGAAAGACTTATCCTGAAATACGGGAATGTAAATGCAAAATTGACAATAAACACGCTCGATATAGCACCCACAATACCATACACATATCCATCCGTATAAACTGATATAAGAAACACACATAGCACAAGTACCGACGGAATAAGAAAACCATTGTCAAGATAGTACTGCAGCAGCAGACATATCAAAAACCCGGCAAATAATGTTATCCCCGCCCTGATAATATTCTCTGCAATGCGCCATACTTTATTTTTCATTGCAACACTCCTGTCAACTCAAAAAGTGGGAGCCGCAAAGCTCCCTGTACACATATTCCAACAGAATAATATCAAAAACAATAAAGGATTGCAATAATTTACTGCAATCCTTCAAGGCTTTTCAGACTTCCTCATTCATCTTTGCAAGCTTTGCCGCCTGGTCGGCAGCTATACATGCATCTATTATCTCCTGGATATCTCCGTCCATAATCTTATCAAGCTTGTACAGGGTAAGATTAATTCTGTGGTCGGTCACGCGTCCCTGTGGGAAATTGTAGGTTCTGATTTTCTCAGAGCGGTCTCCCGTACCAATCTGGCTTCTACGTGCATCCGCCTCAGCGTCATGCGCCTTCTGGCACTCCATCTCATAGAGCTTGGCTCTGAGTATTGCAAAAGCCTTATCCTTGTTCTGTATCTGCGACTTCTCTGTCTGGCTGTATACAACGATACCCGTAGGGTAATGTGTAAGACGAACCGCTGAATCGGTTGTATTGACACACTGACCACCATTTCCTGAGGCACGCATTACATCAATTCGGATATCCTTCTCATCAATATGGACATCGACCTCCTCAGCCTCAGGCATTACCGCAACGGAAGCTGTGGATGTATGGATACGTCCGCCGGACTCTGTCTCAGGCACTCTCTGTACACGGTGAACACCGCTCTCGTACTTGAGAATGGAGTATGCGCCCTGTCCCTTTACCATGAACTCTACTTCCTTCATTCCTCCGATTCCGGTCTCATCGGCATTGATCACCTCGACCTTCCATCTCTTAGTCTCAACATAGTGTGTGTACATGCGGAAAAGCTCCGCAGCAAAAAGAGCCGCCTCGTCACCGCCCGCACCGGCACGTATCTCCACTATGACGTTCTTATCATCGTTAGGATCCTTAGGAAGAAGAAGAATCTTCATAGTGTGCTCAAGCTCCTCTATTCTCGCCTTCGCCTCATTGAGCTCCTCCTTCGCCATCTCGCGAAGCTCCTCATCGCTCTCTGTGTCAAGCATTTCAAGGCTGTCTGCAACAGTCTGCTGGCATGCCTTATATTCCTTATACGCGTCCACGAGCGGTGTGAGGTCGCTCTGCTCCTTCATGAGCTTCCTGAAACGTGTCTGGTTCTCTACTACTGAAGGATTGTTAAGCTCCGCTGTCAAATCCTCATATCTCATCAATAAATCATCTAACTTCTGAAACATATTTTTTCCTTTCCTTTGCTAAGTAAATTCACTCTGTAAGTCTGCCCTGTAATCTCACACTGCCGATTTACCCTGCCAATCAATTAGTTATGCTTATATTATAAGCTCCGGCATTTATCAATGCTGCAATAACACATCAGAATGCGGTCAAGGTCTTTTCGCAGCCACAACCCTGTCCAGTCCGGCAAAATCCTTGATAACGGCAATGTCCGTATATCCCTTCTGCCTTAACATGTCACTCACCTCTAACGCCTGATCATATCCTATCTCATACATCAGTATGCCATTATTCTCAAGATACTCCCATGCCTTATCGGTAATCTCCCTGTAAAAGTACAGTCCATCCGCTGTGCCGTCAAGTGCAAGCATCGGTTCATGCTCACGCACCTCCGGCTCAAGGTCTGCGATGACATCCGTCCGTATATATGGTGGATTTGACAAAATCATGCTGTATTTATTATCCACGTTCTCAAACAGATTACCTCTGATAAGCTTAACCTGTGCGCCAAGCCTTGACGCATTTATTCCGGCAACCTCAAGCGCCTTTTCGGAAATATCGACGGCATCAACCTCGACCGTACAGCCTTCATTCTTTAAAAGAAGATACGTACTCTGCGCTATACAGCCGGAGCCTGTGCACATATCAAGTATCCTGAAGTTCACATCGTGCTGTCTTTGCGAAAACATTATCCGTGCTCGCTTGATGGCTTCTGACACAAGTATCTCCGTATCCATGCGCGGTATAAGCACATTCTCATTCACATAGAAATCAAATCCCATAAACGGAGCCGTCTCTTCTATATATTGTACAGGCTCCCTTCCGGCTCTGCGTTTTAACTTTCCAAGATATTCTTCCGCCTTGTCATCAGGCACAACTGCATCTGAACGCATAAGATACTCCGTGCGGTCAATCCCCATGCACGCCGAAAATAACAGCCATGCATCCGTATCCGCCTCTGTAATTCCCGCAGCCCTAAGCTGCATACTGCCTTCTTTTAAAAGCTCTCTGTTGGTATATCCCACCGCTATGCCTCTTCCTTCTTAAGCTTCTCCACATACGTCCGCCAGTCAAACACCGCCTCAACTGAGGCTATCGCCACCTCTACCATCGAGGCATCCGGCTCTCTAGTGGTTAAATGCTGCAGCCATAATCCCGGTCTGCTCACAATATCCATGAATTTAGAATCGGAATTACCTGCAAGTCTTAATACCTCATAAGAAACACCTGCTATTACAGGCACAAGCAGAATACGCAGCACCAGTCTCAGCACAGGCGATTCAACTCTTATAAACATAAAGAACACAATGCTTATGCACATTACAATAAGCAGGAAGCTGGTTCCGCACCTTTTGTGCTCCTTAGAGCTTTTAAGCACGTTCTCAACCGTAAGCTCCATTCCGTGTTCTATACAGTTAATGCATTTATGCTCAGCGCCGTGATACATGTATACACGTTTTATATCGTTCATAAGCGAAATCAATTTCACGTATACAATAAAAAATACAAGTCTTACAATTCCTTCTATAATGATAACCGCAGTATCATTTTTGACGAATAGAGCAAATAAACGGGAAACATAATATGGCGCAATCATAAATACAGCCACCGCCATAACTATCGACAAAATAACCGTAAAGGTCATCATTGCCTTCTCTTCTTTTGCCTCCTGTTCCCTGGTTTTCTGCTTTTTCTTCTCTTTTGTCTCCGCATCGTCATCCGGTTCATCATCCTCATAAAAGCTTGCCGAGTAACTCAGTGTCGACATTCCGACAACCAGCGAATCAATAAAATTAACCACACCTCTTATAACCGGCCATCCCAAAAACCTGTGCTTCTCAGCCGGACTGCCACATTCCTTTACAACAACCTCTATCTCATTATCAGGCTTTCTCACTGCAACGGCGTACCTGTCCTTATTCTTCATCATTACGCCTTCGATAACAGCCTGACCGCCTATACCTGATGATTTCACAATTATCAGCCTCCACATCAAACGTAAAATCCACAATAGATTTTACGTCCCCATATATGGTATTACCGTGAGCACTCCGCAAGCCACCTGTTCTCCCATACATGTCACTAATATATCAAAATAATTTCCTTGTTATAGTAAAAAAGGTCGTGAACCGGTAAAGCTCTACCAATCCACAACCCTGTCTTCCTGAATTACTAGTTGTTCTGCACACCGTACTTCTTATTGAACTTATCAATACGTCCACGAGCTGCAGCTGCCTTCTGCTGGCCTGTATAGAATGAATGGCACTTGGAACAGATTTCAACGTGGATTGACTCCTTCGTTGACCCAGTTACAAATTCATTACCGCAGTTGCATACAACCTTGGCCTGGTAGTAATTTGGATGGATTCCTTCTCTCATTTTTTTCACCTCTTCGTTATATTCTTGTATCGAAATTCGGATAACCGATTTCTTTCCAATAAAACAGCTTGTTCATCATAGCATATTTATAATAAGAATGCAAGCGGTTTTTTTAGAATAATCTAACCTTTTTAACCTGTGAAACGAACTCCTGATTATTCTTTGTTCTTGTGAAGAGGTCGATGATTGATTCAGTAGCATCCTCGGCACGCGAACCATTGAGTGCCTTGCGCACATAATTCATTGCGTCAAGCTCTTCCTCTGTAAGAAGAAGATCTTCCCGTCTAGTTCCCGACTTGACTATATCTATTGCAGGGAAAATTCTCTTCTCGGAGAGCTTTCTGTCAAGCACAAGCTCCATATTACCTGTTCCCTTGAACTCCTCATACACGACGTCATCCATCTTGCTTCCTGTATCAATAAGAGCTGTGGCAAGTATTGTAAGGCTTCCGCCCTCTCTTATATTTCTCGCTGCTCCGAAAAATCTCTTAGGCATATGAAGTGCCGCCGGGTCAAGACCTCCGGAAAGTGTTCTTCCGCTAGGTGTACATACTATATTATAGGCTCTCGCAAGTCTGGTGATACTGTCAAGAAGTATAACCACATTCTGCTTCTGTTCAACAAGTCTCTTGGCTCTCTCAATAGTCATCTCAGATACTCTCTTGTGTCTCTCCGGCAGCTCATCGAATGTTGAGTATATAACCTCCACATTATCACCTTCAATCGACTCCCTGATATCCGTGACTTCCTCAGGTCTTTCATCAATAAGAAGAATCATAAGATGCATGTCCTTATGGTTCTTAAGAATAGAGTTCGCAATCTGTTTAAGCAGTGTAGTCTTACCTGCCTTAGGCTGTGCGACAATCATTCCTCTCTGTCCCTTTCCGATAGGGCTTATAAGATCAACGATTCTCATTGCCACGCTGCTGTCCGGCAGTTCAAGGTGTATTCTCTCATTAGGGAATATAGGTGTAAGCTTCTCAAATGGTCTTCGCCTTGCAACCTCAGCTACGGAGAATCCATTCACTGTCTTGATATATAAAAGAGCACTGAACTTCTCCCCCTGATTCTTCACCCTCTTACATCCATGTATGATATCGCCGGTCTTAAGCCCGAATCTCTTAATCTGAACCGGAGCCACATATACATCGTTCTCACCCGGAAGAAAATTCTCACATCTTATGAAACCATATCCATCCTGCATAACCTCAAGAATACCATTTGCATCTCCGCTCTTGTCAACCATCTCCGGGTCATAATCCTGTCTGTACGGGTCATCATTCTTAGGCTGTGCATGTCTTACGGGACGTTCTTCATTGCTTCCCCGTTTCTCGGGAATTTCCCTTCTGCTATAGGATACCTTCTCCTCCGATACCTTCGGCGTATCTGTCTCTGCCTCGGCAGTCTCCTCGTCAGCTGCTTCAAGCTCCGATAATTTAACCAGAATATCAATCAGCTCTGCCTTCTTCATGGTGCTGTAATGCTTAACCTGCTTATCCTTTGCAATGTCCTTCAATACTGAAAGCGGCAGGGATTCTAATTTATCTCTCATATTCCATTCTCCTTTTACTGCATATACAATATAATAATGTACTCGTTGGGGGATGCATCGATGTAATAGAAACAATACCATATCTAAAACTTGTAGTAAGATAAGTATATCTTATACTACGAATATGCCATTGTAAAGTTTTTTTTGTAGAATTTTCCACGTTTTTTCTCTTTTTATTGTTTAAAAATATTTTAATATATGTTAATATAGATATAATTGTTCAATGTCAGCGCACATCTGACTCTAATGATAACGGAGGTTTCTTACAATGACAAACAGTGAAAAAGCATTACAGCTTCATGAGGAATGGAAGGGTAAGCTTGAAACTACCCCAAAATGTAAAATAGCTACCCGCGAGGATTTAGCACTTGCATATACCCCTGGCGTTGCAGAACCATGTAAGGTTATTGCCAAGGACAAGGAAGCTGCTTACAAGTATACTATCAAGTCTAACACAGTGGCTGTTGTATCCGACGGAAGTGCGGTTCTCGGTCTTGGCAACATAGGTGCTTATGCAGCAATGCCTGTAATGGAGGGTAAGGCTGTCCTTTTTAAAGAATTCGGCGGTGTCAATGCTGTTCCTATCTGCCTTGACACACAGGATACAGAGGAGATAATTAAGACTGTTGTCAATATAGCTCCTGCCTTCGGCGGAATCAACCTTGAAGATATATCCGCTCCAAGATGCTTTGAGATAGAGGAGCGCCTCAAGAAGCTTCTCGACATACCTGTTTTCCACGATGACCAGCATGGTACAGCTATTGTCGTGCTTGCAGGAATAATCAACGCTCTGAAGGTGACAGGAAAAGCTAAGGAAGCCTGTCAGGTGGTTGTAAACGGTGCCGGCTCCGCAGGTGTGGCCATCACCAAGCTTCTACTTACATACGGCTTCAGGAATGTTATCATGTGTGATAAGTCAGGTATCCTTTCTGAGGATTCCGAAGGGCTCAACTGGATGCAAAAGGAGATGGTCAAGGTTACCAACCTTTCCCATCGCCATGGTCTTCTCGCCGATGCACTCAAAGGAGCTGATATTTTTGTAGGTGTATCCGCACCTAATATCGTAACTCCTGAGATGGTTTCTTCCATGAACAAGGATTCCATCCTGTTTGCAATGGCTAATCCTGTACCTGAGATTATGCCGGATGCCGCAAAGGCTGCCGGTGCGCGTGTTGTCGGTACAGGAAGAAGTGATTTCCCTAATCAGGTCAACAATGTTGTAGCCTTCCCGGGAATATTCAAGGGTGCTTTAGAAGGACGCGCCTCCCAGATTACAGAAGAAATGAAGCTTGCCGCAGCCAACGCAATCGCCGGTCTTGTGGCAGATGAGGATATCAACGAAAACAACATTCTTCCTGAAGCCTTTGATCCTCGCGTTGCAGAGGTTGTAAGCAGGGCTGTAAAGGATCACATCCACTGATATGTGCAATCCTCATAAGCCATTTTACTCTCTCAACCAATATTATAGAGACCGTTTTGGCGGCAAGGTTTACAAGCTGTCTTTAAATGGAGGCATGACCTGCCCGAACCGCGACGGCACCATAGACAATCGTGGATGTATTTTCTGCAGTGCCGGAGGTTCGGGTGATTTTGCCTCAACAGCAATGATTTTCACGAATGAATCAGGGCGTAATATTCCGGATATTCCTTGTCAGCTTGCACAGGCAAGGGAGAAGGTAGCAGCTAAGATAAATGTAAAGGATTTTGCAGGATATATTGCTTACTTTCAAGCATACACCAATACCTATGCAGATGTTTCATATTTAGAACAGCTTTTTTTGCAGGTTATAATGCAGAATGATATATTAGGATTGTCTATAGGAACCAGACCGGACTGTCTTGAACAGGAAAAAGTAGACCTTCTCTCCTCTCTGAACACAGAGAAGCCTGTATTTGTCGAATTGGGCTTACAGACCATCCACGAGCGCACGGCACAGCTCATAAGACGAGGCTATCCTCTTTCTGTGTTTGAAGCTGCAGTGAGCAGACTTAAAGCTGCCGGTCTTCCTGTGATAGTCCACGTCATACTTGGACTTCCCGGCGAGACAAAAGAGGACATGCTCGCGACCTGCCGTTATCTTGGTGAGCTTGGAATAGATGGCATCAAACTCCAGCTGCTCCACGTTCTTGAAGGAACCGACCTTGCAAAGCTGTATCTGAACGAAAAATCTGAAAATTGCAACAATTTTTCAATTATGAGTCTTGACGAATATGCCTCTCTTGTGGTATCTATTATTGAGCAATTACCGCCTGAGATGGTTATTCACCGCATCACCGGTGACGGTCCTAAGCGGATTTTACTTGCTCCTTCATGGAGCGGCGATAAAAAGAAGGTACTTAATACTATAATGAAGGAATTCGTCATGCAGAACACATGGCAGGGTAAAAAATATGGCAACTGACGCATCAACTCTATACAAATTGATAATTTTATATATGTTAGACCGCGTAAATTCGCCTATGACCAATGCGCAGATTTCCGAGTTTGTGCTCGAGAAGGGTTATACAACTTATTTCACCCTGCAGGAGGTTCTCAACACACTTATCTCAGATGGTTTTATAACTGAGGAAAGCTACCACAGCAGCACCCATTATACAATCACTGATTCCGGACGTGAGACAATCAATTTTTTTAAGTATAAGATATCCTCATCCATTGTATCGGACATCAATCTTTTCTTAAGTGATAATAAATATGAATTAAAAGAGGCAGTAAACAACATCTCTGAGTACTATAAAGCACCTAACGGAGATTACGCTGTCCACTGCCAGGTTAAGGAAAACGGTCACCCAATCATTGATTTAACCATCACCGTACCCGATGAGCAGCAGGCTGACGCGATGTGCGGCAGATGGAAGGATGCCAGTCCCGAAATATATGAGTACATTATGACTCACCTTCTATAATGTTCCAGATTTCATCTCTGCCCTGCTTGGTCTCGGCAGAGAAAGGAATCAGAATTTCTTCTTTTCCCATTCCAAGCGTCTCACGAACCAGCTTAACCTGCTTAGGTATCTGGCTTCTGTTCAGCTTATCAGCCTTTGTTGCAATCACAACAGGCGTAAATCCCTGATATTTTATCCAGTCATACATATTGACATCATTAGCCGACGGCTCATGTCGTATATCGACAAGAAGAAATACATGCTTGAGCATTTTTGAGGTATGAAGATACTTTTCTATCATCTTCCCCCACTTTTCGCGGGTTTCCATCGAAGTACGGGCATATCCATATCCCGGAAGATCCACAAGATAAACCTCATTATTTACATTGTAGAAATTGATTGTCTGTGTCTTGCCCGGCTCTGACGAAGTTCTTGCAAAGCTCTTTCTATTGACGAGCGCATTGATAAGCGATGATTTCCCCACATTCGACTTCCCGGCAAAAGCCACCTCAGGGCAGCTATTCTCCGGGAGCCTGCTTGTGATGCCACAGACTGTTTCCAGACTTAATGACTTAACGACCATGTACGTGTGCTCCTTTCAAGTATATTATTTTCTATGACTAATCCTTTACAAGTGACTCACGCGCCACCTGTGACATGTCACTTACATATACCAGCTCCATGCCCTCAGTTATCTCCGCGTCAAGCTCTTCTGCATCCGGCTGATTCTGTTCGGGTATGAGTACCTTTTTGATACCATATTGTTTTGCAGCAAGCAGCTTCTCCTTAAGCCCGCCGATAGGCAGCACTCTTCCGCGGAGTGTTACTTCTCCTGTCATTGCCAGTCTGGCTCTGACCGGAATATTGCTGACTGCCGATAGAATTGCAACAGACATTGTTATACCGGCTGATGGTCCATCCTTTGGCACCGCTCCCTCAGGGATGTGTATATGTATATCATTTTTTCCAAAGAAATCCTCCTTGACACCATACTGTGAAGCCACAGAACGCACATAGCTGAGCGCTATTCTTGCAGACTCCTTCATCACATCTCCAAGGTTTCCTGTCAGAATCATCTCCCCCTTGCCCGGCATGGTTACAACCTCTATTGTGAGCGTATCCCCGCCTACACTTGTCCACGCAAGACCTGTCACGGTTCCAACCTGTGCTTTTTCCTCGGCATGGTCATCCTTAAATCTTGGTTTTCCAAGAAAATCCACAAGATTTTTTGCAGTCACTTTTACCTGTTTTCCTGCCTCATATTCACCTGCCAGCTTCTTTTTAGCCGTAACACGGCAAATCTGTGCAATCCTCCGCTCTAAATTTCTGACACCTGCCTCGCGTGTATAACCATGTATTATCGCTGCAAGAGCGGTTTTGTTGATATTCAGTTCTTTCTTACTCAATCCGTTTTTCTCAAGCTGCTTTTCTACAAGATGTTCCGAGGCTATGTGAAGCTTCTCATTCTCTGTGTAGCTGCTGAGCTCTATAATTTCCATTCTGTCATAGAGCGGCTTCGGTATCATTGATGCATCATTTGCCGTGGCAATAAACAACACCTGTGACAGATCAACCGGAACCTCCATATAATGATCGACAAAGTGTGAATTCTGAGCGCTGTCAAGCACCTCAAGAAGCGCCGAAGCCGTATCCCCTCTGCTGTCCTTTCCCGTCTTGTCAATCTCATCAAGAAGCAGCAACGGATTCTTAACTCCCGCCGACCTGATTCCCTCTATAATTCGTCCGGGCATTGCTCCGACATAAGTTCTTCTATGCCCCCTTATCTCCGCCTCATCGCGCACACCTCCGAGACATATACGGACATATTTTTTCCCAAGTGCTTCGGCTATAGAGGCTGCAATCGAGGTTTTGCCTGTTCCCGGCGGTCCCACAAGGCACACAACCGGTGAATCCTTTCCGCCGTTCAGCTGTCTGACCGCGAGAAATTCAAGCACTCTCTCCTTAACCTTATCCAGCCCATAGTGCTCCTTGTCAAGCACCCGCTTGGCATTCTTTATATCATTGTTGTCCTCAGACATATTATCCCACGGTATATCAAGCAGTGTTTCAATATAGCTCCTTATAACATTCGCCTCTGCGGAGCTTGCAGCCATGCTTCTGTAGCGTCCTATCTCTTTATTTATCTTCTGTTTAATCTCATCGGAAGCATTAAGGTTCTTCGTACGTTCAAGGAATTCTTCTATCTCCCCTTCACCCTCTTCACCCAGCTCTTCACGAATAACCCTCATCTGTTCACGAAGCACATACTCTTTCTGGTGCTTATCAATCCCGGCATGCACTTCTTCCATGAATTGCTTGCGGATTTTAGCTATATCAATCTCCCTATTGACTGCCTCCCGTATCCGGTTACACCGTTCTATGATGTCATCGCAATCGTACAGTGCAAGCTTTATACCGTTTTCAAAAGGGAATTCCGCAATGATACGGTATATAAGCTCCGATATATCATCTGCAGCCATGATTCTACCCATAATTTCTTTGTTAAGCCTGGGATTAATGGCAGCATAAGCTCTTGCAAGCTCCTTAAGCTCCCTCACATAGGCAGCCGTCAAAAGCTCATCCGTGCCCTCTGCATCCGATGTCTCAACATTTGCAAACATTATTTTCCCATCAAAATTATACGATAGACTTTTTCCCCTTTCCATTCCCCGCACCATAACGCGGAGCACACTCCCCGGAAGCTTCATTATCTGTTTAATTTCACAGACTGTACCTGTTTCCCTGAGCTGTTCTTCCCTGCCATCCTCCTGCTGTTCATCACCGGCATATCCCGTAATAAAAATCTTCTGGCCATGAAGCATGGCATATTCTACTGTCTCAATAAGGTTTTTCCTGTTTATATCAAAATGAATGACCATATATGGTAATATGGTCATTCCTTTGAGTGCAATAACAGGTAAACCCTTTATCACTTCATTCATGCAGTTTCCCCGTTTTTATTCTTTTTCGCAGCACGGCTTACGGCTCCTGTAGCTATTACATCTGTTCTGTATTCAAGCTCAGGAGGTGTTCCTTTTTCAACCGTATCCTTAGTTATTGTGCAGCATGCTATAGAGTCATCGGACGGAATTTCATACATAACATCCATCATGATATTCTCCATAATTGCCCGAAGTCCTCTTGCTCCTGTCTTTCTCTCAAAGCTCTTTTTAGCGATTGCTGCAACCGCCTCATCCGTCACCTTAAGCTCAACCTCGTCATAATGGAAGAGCTTACGATACTGCTTTATAAGCGCATTCTTAGGCTCAGTAAGGATTCTTACAAGCGCATTCTCATCAAGCAGCTCAAGAGAAACCGTGATGGGCACACGTCCGACGAACTCCGGTATAAGACCAAACTTCACTAAATCCTGCGGAAGCACCTGTTTTAAAAGCTCGCCAACATTCTTCTCATTCTTCTCAATAAGCTCTGCACCAAATCCGATAGAGGACTGTCCCATTCTTGCATCGATAATCTTCTCAAGTCCATCAAATGCACCTCCGCAGATAAACAATATGTTAGTTGTGTCAATCGGAATAAGCTCCTGCTGTGGGTGCTTACGTCCACCCTGAGGCGGTACGGATGCAACCGTTCCCTCAAGAATCTTTAAAAGAGCCTGCTGAACGCCCTCTCCGGATACATCTCTGGTAATTGAGACATTCTCGGACTTCTTGGTAATCTTATCTATCTCATCTATATATATTATTCCATGCTCAGCCCTGTCTATATCATAATCCGCTGCCTGTATAAGCTTTAAAAGAATATTCTCAACATCTTCACCGACATATCCCGCTTCGGTGAGAGTAGTCGCATCTGCTATCGCAAATGGAACATTCAACAGCCTGGCAAGAGTCTGCGCAAGGAATGTCTTACCTGAACCTGTAGGTCCAAGCATAAGGATATTGCTCTTCTGAAGCTCAACGCCCTCATCCTCAACATTCATGCTGTCGCCCTTAGCCATAATTCTCTTATAATGGTTATACACTGCAACAGAAAGTACTTTCTTAGCCTCATCCTGTCCTATAACATACTCATCAAGGAATTCCTTTATCTGCCTTGGCTTCAAAAGGTTGATTCCATCAGAATTATCCTCAGCAATATCCTGAGAATCCATCTCTTCATTAACAATCTCCGAACATACACCGATACATTCGTCACATATATACACACCATTCCCAGGACCTGCAATCAACTTTCTGACCGCATCCTGTGGTTTTCCGCAGAAGGAACATCTAAGCCTTCCATCATCCTTGCGACCTGCCACCTCTTACCTCCTATATTAAAAATATTACACACTCAGCTTATATTAACGCTTTAAATGATATGTGGAAGGAGATTCCCCCCTTCCACACCTGAAATCATTATCTGATTATTCTATCTGTCACACTTCTATGGCAAGAATACACTAGTTAATCTTCTCAACAACAGAATCTATAAGACCGTACTCAACCGCTTCCTGTGCTGTCATCCAATTATCTCTGTCGGTATCCTTTACAAGATCCTCATAGGACTTGCCTGTATTCTGTGCAAGGAGACGATTCATTCTCTCCTTGGTTCTGATAATATGTCTTGCAGCTATCTCAATCTCGGTAGCCTGTCCCTGTGCACCGCCAAGTGGCTGATGTATAAGAATCTCCGCATTAGGGAGAGCCTTTCTCTTACCCTTGGTTCCACCGGCAAGTAAGAATGCTCCCATACTTGCTGCCATTCCTACACAGATTGTAGAAACATCACACTTGATATACTGCATAGTATCATATATCGCCATACCTGCTGATATTGAACCACCCGGGCTGTTGATATATAAGCTTATATCCTTTGACGGATCCTCAGACTCAAGGAAAAGGAGCTGTGCCACAACCAAATTCGCTGATACATCATTAACTTCCTCACCAAGAAAAATAATTCTCTCCTTTAAAAGTCTTGAATAGATATCAAAGGATCTTTCTCCTCTGCTTGTCTGCTCGATTACTACTGGTACTAAACTCATAGTGTTCCTCCCCGATTATTACTGATAACTTATTTCTCTACTGCTTCAGCAGCGATAAGCTTAACTGCCTTCTGAACAGCGAGATCTTCCTTAATCTGGTTTCTCTCGTTGTCTGTCATCATATCCTTAAGCTCATCCTCTTTCATGTTGTACATGGAAGCCATGTTCTTGATCTCCTCTTCAACTTCCTCATCTGTAACAGTGAAATCCTCAGCCTTAGCAATAGCGTCAAGAACAAGACCATTCTTGATTCTCTTCTCAGCTTCCGGATAGATGCTCTCGATGAACTTATCAATCTCCATGCCCATCATCTTAACATACTGCTCAAGGCTGATACCCTGCTGCTTTAAGTTTCTGTCATAGCCATCTGCCATCTGAAGAGCCTGCTGCTTGATCATAGCCTCAGGAATCTCCATTGCAGCGTTAGCTACAACAGCCTCGATAGCCTCGTTCTCCTTCTTAACCTCAGCGTCCTTAGCCTTCTTCTTCTCAAGTGTTGCCTTTAAATCTGCCTTGTATTCATCAACAGTCTTGAACTCAGAGATATCCTGTACAAGCTCATCATTAAGCTCTGGAAGCTCCTTAGACTTAATCTCCTTAACTGTTACCTTAAATGTAGCCGGCTTGCCTGCAAGCTCTGCTGCATGATACTCCTCAGGGAATGTTACGTTAACCTCTGTCTCCTCACCGATCTTCTTGCCGATTAACTGCTCCTCGAACGTATCGATGAAAGAATGTGAGCCGATTGTAAGAGAATAGTTCTCACCCTTACCGCCTGCGAAAGGAACTCCGTTCATGAAGCCCTCGAAATCGATAACTGTATCATCCTTGTCCTGAACAGGTCTGTCCTCAACATTGATGATTCTTGCGTTCTGCTCCTGAACCTTCTTAATCTCTGCCTCGAGATCTTCATCAGTAACCTCTGTGCTTACCTTGGCAATCTCAACGCCCTTATATGTTCCGAGAGTAACCTCAGGACGTACCGCAACTGTTGCAGTGAAGATGAAGTTCTTGCCTTCCTCGATCTGTGTTACATCAATCTCAGGCTGTGATACGATATCAAGACCGCTCTCAACTGCTGCTCTCTGATACTCCTTAGGAATGATCGCATTAGCTGCATCCTCATAAAAAATGCCGGCACCATACATCTTCTCGATCATCTGCTTAGGTACCTTACCCTTACGGAAACCAGGAACACTTATCTTATTCTTATTCTTCTCATAAGCAGCTTCCATTCCCTTAGCGAATTCTTCTGCATCAACCTCTATGGTCAGCTTAACCATGTTCTTTTCTAACTTGTCTACTGTAAAGCTCATTTAAAAAATCCTCCTTAAACTATTAACACGTATGTCAATCAATTATTCATTATATCATACGTCATCCGCAAAATCCAGCATAATTTTATGAAAACAGCTTGTTTTTTAGCCCTTTTGCCCTCTTTGTAAAATTCTTATGTGGATTTTAACGCAAAAAAATGGTATCATGCTATGGGACAGGTGTCAGACCCCGGTGTCCCAGCAGGTTGGGACACCGGGGTCTGACACCTGTCCCAAAAATAAAATCAGAAAGGGAAATATTCCATGGCAGATTCGATTTTGAAGGTAAGCGGATTAAGAAAATCCTATCGAAAGAAAATCATCTTAAATAATGTATCATTTGAAGTTCATTCAGGAGAAATTATCGGAATTGTCGGTGCAAACGGCTGTGGCAAATCCACTCTGCTGCGTATGCTTGCCGGCGCTGATAAGCCGGACACCGGTCTCATCGAATACGGCGGACAGATTTCCTCGAAAAATCCGGCACAATTCAAAAAGTACATCGGATATATCCCGCAGGAAAATCCACTCTTTGAAAATCTCTCCGTAATCGACAATCTCAGATTCCACTACTGCGGCTGCATGGAAAGCCTTCCACCGGTCATGGAGCGCTTCGGTCTTGACAAATATACCCATTACACCGTAAATAAGCTGTCAGGCGGCATGAAAAAGAGGCTTTCCATAGCCTGTTCCCTCGCAGGTGCACCATCAATCCTGATTCTCGATGAACCCGGTGCCTCCCTCGACATTGTATGCAAAACCGATATATGCGACTACCTGTCGAATTACGGCAAAAATGGCGGAACAGTAATAATAACAAGCCACGAAGAATGTGAGCTTGCACTGTGCAGCCGTATGCTTTTTATCGAGAACGCTTCCATAAGAGAGCTTCCTCCTGTCACAGGCACCGAACTTATGCAGCTCATAACAAAGGAGTCCCTCCATGCGTAAACACCTATGCTACATGCTTCTTCAACTGAAATCCGCATTCCGATATATACCCGGACTGTTCGCAGGCACACTGCTGTTTGGCTTTCTGACATTTCTGACAGCCTTCGCCTGCCTCAATTCATCCGATACGCAGACAAAGCTATTCTTTAAGATTGCTGTTGTGCTGCCATCTGATGACACTCTTGTAAATCTTGGCTTTAACATGCTTACACAGATGGAAAGCCTTAAGGACTACTGCGAATTCATACAGACAGACCATGCCACCGCAGAAACCATGTTAAAAAAAGGTGAAGTATACGGCATTGTGTATATTCCCGAGGGCTTTGTTGAGGATGTACTAAACGGACAAAACACTCCCGCCCGGATAATTCTTCCCGACAATCCCGGTATTGAGACATCCCTATTTCGCAGTGTTCTGAATGCGGGTTCTGATACACTCGCCTATGTACAGTCGGGAATATATGCTCTCTCAGACACCTACAACCATTTTGGTCTGTCGGACAAAATTGCCGCCGCTACAGATGAGCTGAATGATTATTACATTCGTTTTGTCGTCAACAGAAGCTCTATGTACAGTATAAAGACTGTCAGTGCCACCGGCTCCCTGTCCGGTATACAATATTACATTTGCAGCGGTCTTGTCATAATAATTACATTGTCCGGATTTCTTCTCGGAAGTTTTATTACCGGAGAAAGCAGGCAGACAGAAAGTATGTTAACGCGCTGCGGAATCGGCAGCATCTTTACCTGTGGGTGCCGTATTTTTGCCATCAGCATATCGTACTCCGTCCTGCTGATTGGTATAATGTTTATCGGTTCATTAATTCTTCCTCATGCACCCGGAGAATTATCTGAGGAAATTGAGGAAATTTCTTACTCGCTGTTACCATACGGCGCACTCGCTGTTTTTCTGTGTGTTACCATATTTGCGGCTTTTTTCTACACCGTATACACAATTGCCGGAAACGGATTATATGGTATGCTTCTTGTTTTCTGTCTGGACATTGTAATGATATATGGTTCCGGACTGATTATTCCGACCGCATATCTTCAGAAGCCTTTTGTTATTATCAGCAGATTTTTCCCTGCGGTATACGCAAAGGACATTGCAGCTGCCCTATATGGCCAGCTCCCAGGCGTATCGTCCGTATGCACCGGCATCGGCATGATTGTCTTTTTCATTCTTTCAAGTGCACTTATCAAAAAAATCAAGCTGAGGAGGCTGTAGAAAATGAGCGTGAAAAAAATATTTACATGGATATATCTGTTGTGCAAGCACATTCTCAAAATGCCTGTGATTTTCATATTACTGCTTATTATTCCGGCTGTAACGCTCACATTCCGTCTCCTTCCGGGCAGTGCTTCCCAGACGGACATATACGCAGGCATCTATTTTGAAAGCAATGATGACCCGGCAACAATACAGCTAAAGACAATGCTCCTGTCCTCCGTGGAATCCTCGTTTTCGTTTGTCGAATACGCAGACCGCGATGTACTGGAAAATGATGTCTTGTCAGGAAAGCTCGAATGTGCATATATCTTCACGGACAAATTTTCCAAGGCACTCTCCGGCGGAAAGTACAAAAACTCCATGGAGGTCATAAAGTCGCCTTCAACCATTATGCTCAGCGCTATAAATGAAATCGTATTTGCCGCCATCGTGAGGATGTCCGGCTACACAGTCCTTGATGATTACATCCATACCGATTATGTCGATGACGCCACGGTGCCACAGCTTGAGGAATATATGTATGAAGCCTACGAGGCATACTGCACAGGAGGCGAAACCTTCCACCTTGACATACGTACCCTGAACAACATTTCACTTAACGATGAATCGAATCAATCCGCAGCCGTGACATTTCCACTTCGCGGGATTCTTTCTATACTCATCATGCTCGCAGCACTCAGCGGGAGCATTACATGGCTTGCCGATAAGGAAAACGGAATTTTTGCCACACGTCCTAACTCCTTCCGTGTTATAAGCTGTATTCTTTATCCTATGCTGCCTGCTATATTGTTCACGTTATGCACCGAAGCGGCACTCTTTCTAAGCAGGAATGCCTACCCGCCGGCAGCCGAGCTTGCATATTCACTGAGGTACATTGCACTTGTAACCGTATTTTCCTGTGTCTGCTGCCTCCTCAAAAAGAGCCGGCGCGTAATCAGCCTCATTCCCGTGCTCGTGCTCGGGAGCCTTATATTCTGCCCTGTATTCATCAATATAGAGAACTTCTTCCCGGCATTCAGATTTATAAGCAGGCTGTTCATTCCGCGGTATTTTCTGTAAAACCTGTTTTATAAAAAGTAAGAAAAGAGGAGCCGTAAATTACGGCTCCTCCCGCATAAGCGCTGATTACTGCTTACCAGCCATCTCCTGCTCCTGTTTCATAATCATCTTCTTAACCATTTCACCACCGATAGAACCGGCCTGTCTGGAAGTTAAGTCTCCATTGTAGCCTTCCTTTAAAGGTACTCCAAGCTCAGAAGCAACCTCCATCTTGAATCTGTCCATAGCACCCTTTGCCTCAGGTACTGCTGCCTTGTTTGTTCCTGTATTAGTACTTGCCATTTTGATTCACCTCCATGAACATTGATATAGTTTTTGAAAATCCCGTGGCTCCGGTCTTTTCCAATCCGACAAACTCTTTTCCGCTCCGCTGCCGGATTGGAATGTCCTTTGTCTTGGTATTATTATGTTCATGTGCGGTTTATTTATTATGCCAATTCGTGGAACGATTTCCAGATATTATTTATTTATATTGAATCGAATGTGCCAGCATCCCCGATATCTTATCGGACACAAGTCTGCCTACAAGGCATAAGCCAAGGTCTATGGCTGTTCCCATTCCTCTGCTGGTGACAATATTGCCATCGCACACAACTCTCTCAGGAACGAACTGTGCACCTCTTAATTCGCCCTCAAAGCCCGGAAAACAGGTTGCCTGCTTTCCCTCTAAGAATCCCAGATGACCGAACACGCTCGGTGCCGCACATATTGCGGCAAGCTGCTTTCCGTCCGCAAAATGCTTCTTTAACACAGCTACAAGTCCCTCATGTGCCTCAAGTCCCTTCGTTCCAGGTCCGCCCGGAAGAAACAGTACATCTGCCTTGCTGTAATCATTGTCGGCAAACATTGTATCTGCAACAACCTCTACCTTCTGTGCACTCATTACAGTCTTTTTATCCATAATGGACACTGTCACCACATCAATACTCGCCCTTCTAAGAACATCCACTACCGCAAGCGCCTCAACAAGCTCAAAACCCTCTGTCAAAAAAACATATACCTTCGCCATAATCTTCTCCTTATCATTGTTGTATTTCAACCAGCCTTGATAATAAATATCAATTTCTGATATCATTTCGTGTACTTCATCAATATTCCACTCATAAGGACAGAACATGTTAAAAACCGACTCGTCATATTATAATCTGCAAATGATGGTATGTATTCTGCGTCTAAAGATGTATGAACATCTTCAGAAAATTACAATTCACTAATATTCTTATCCTTTTAATATGTAATATCCTAAAAATACCTTTTGCACCTCTTAACATTATATATTAAAATAGTTTTATAGTCAAAAAAATTTTAACATATCATAAAGGAGCCTTTATTATGGAAATCGAACGTAAATTTCTCATTGATAAAATACCGGAAAGCATTGACCTATCCGGGCTTAAATGCCGCCGCATCGAGCAGGGCTATCTGTGCACAGAACCTGTTGTGCGCGTACGCCGCGATAACGATGACTGCTATCTCACCTACAAGTCCAAGGGGCTTATGGTACGCGAAGAATACAATCTTCCTCTCACCAGAGCCGCCTATGACAAGCTCATCAAAAAGGCCGATGGCAATATTATCACCAAAATCCGTTATGAGATACCTGAAAAGGACAATCTCACAATAGAGCTTGATATATTTGAGGGCAGGTTTGCCGGGCTTCTGCTTGCGGAGGTAGAGTTTTCCTCGGAGGCGGAGGCACTCTCATACACTCCGCCCGAATGGTTCGGCAAGGATGTGACCAATGATGCAGCCTACCACAACTCTAATATGGCAGGCCGCGCATAAAATTTTATACACGGCACCAGCTTTTATGTCATGGTTTTCAAGCACCTTAAAAGTTCACACAATTTTTATACTTTTTTACTAAATATGTATACTCAAATTCAAAAAAGTATGTTATAATTTACTATATAAGGTTAAGTGATACTAATTACAGAACACTTATCCTGATAATTATCGTTTTCTGAAAGGAGTTATTTAGTATGGGAAGAATAGTACTTAATGAAACATCTTATCATGGCGCAGGCTGTATTGCAGAAATCGCTACAGAAGTAAAGGGACGTGCTTTCAAGAAGGCTTTTGTCTGCTCTGATCCGGATCTTATCAAGTTCGGTGTGACCGCTAAGGTTACCAAGGTATTAGACGATGCCGGTCTTGCCTACGAGATTTATTCAAATATCAAACCTAATCCAACAATCGAGAATGTACAGACAGGTGTTGAGGCATTCAGGAAATCTGGAGCCGACTATCTCATCGCAATCGGCGGCGGTTCATCGATGGATACTGCCAAGGCTATCGGTATCATAATCAACAACCCTGAATTTGCCGATGTAAGAAGCCTTGAGGGTGTGGCTCCGACTAAGAATAAGTGTGTACCTATCCTTGCAGTTCCTACAACAGCCGGTACTGCAGCGGAGGTTACAATCAACTACGTTATCACAGATGTTGAGAAGCATCGTAAGATGGTATGTGTCGATACACATGATATCCCTGTAGTTGCATTCATCGACCCTGAGATGATGTCAACAATGCCTAAGGGGCTTACAGCAGCAACAGGTATGGATGCACTCACACATGCCATTGAAGGTTATACAACCAAGGCTGCATGGGAGATGACAGATATGTTCCATCTCAAGGCAATCGAGCTTATCTCCAAGCATCTCCGTGGTGCAGTTGCCAACACCCCTGAGGGACGTGAGGGAATGGCACTCGGACAGTATATCGCAGGTATGGGCTTCTCTAATGTAGGACTCGGTATCGTTCACTCCATGGCTCACCCTCTCGGTGCTGTATATGATACACCTCATGGTGTTGCCAATGCAATCATACTTCCTACAGTAATGGAGTACAATGCAGAAGCTACCGGTGACAAGTACAAATATATCGCTAAGGCTATGGGTGTTGAGGGCACAGAGAACATGACAGTTGAGGAGTACCGCAAGGCAGCTATAGATGCTGTTAAGCAGCTCTCACATGATGTTGGTATCCCTGCTAACCTCAAGGACATCGTAAAGAGAGAGGACATTCCTTTCCTTGCACAGTCCGCTTATGATGATGCCTGCCGTCCGGGTAACCCAAGAGATACCAGCGTTGAGGACATCACCAAGCTTTATGAGTCACTTATCTGATTTACATAATTTTTTCATTCATTATTATACCCCTGCAGTACTGCAAGCACTGCTTGCAGTACTGCCACCAATAAGTTACCTCCTTTCCGGCAGCGTAGGTGCTGCAAAAAAGCCGTGCAGGATTTACCCCTCCTGCACGGCTTTTAACTTCCCGGCGCTTTAAATGCCTGCCTCTGTCTAAATATCTCAACCCAAACATCACCTTTTAAAATTCTGCCATTCAAATTTCACTATTCAAATACTGCTTTAAATACTGCTCCCAATATCACCATTTTTTAATTTTAACACTACTTAAAGCTTCTCCGAAAAAATCCCTGCCTCTTCTGACGCCTTTTTAGCTCTCTCTTCTCTTTAGCATATTTCCGCTTTTTAAGCTTATCCTTTCTCCTGGCGTCCTTTCGTATATTCTTCTTCATAAGCTTGACGTACTCACCGACCGTTGAGTGCAGAATCAGGAACACATAAACCACAACTGTTCCTATCTGTGCTATCTGAACAAGCTTCTCTTTCTTTTCCTTCTCCATACTCAGCCTCCATCATGCCCTGGATAGTCGTCCAGAAAGGTTCTGCGCTGTCCATCCTTCTGGTATCCGATTATTTTTCTTAAATTAACATTCTCAACACTGCCAAATATATTGCTCTCCACAAGCGGATTCGTCTCCTTGAGCGTCGCTATAAGCTTCTTAATCTCCGCTCGCTTCGTTGTGAATGCCTTGTTATCCAGATTCTGTGTCGCGGAGCAGGCACATCTTAAAAACTCAAGCCCATTGTAGTCAGCCCATGCTATAACATCCTGCTCCCGAACAAGGTAGAGCGGGCGTATTAACTCCATCCCCTCCACATTGTCACTTGGAAGCTTCGGCAGCATAGTCTGAACCTGCGCTCCGTACAGCATGCTCATAAGTATAGTCTCAATAACATCATCGTAATGGTGTCCCAGGGCTATCTTGTTACAGCCGAGTTCCTTTGCACGCCTGTAGAGATAACCTCTCCTCATGCGCGCGCATATAAAGCATGGTGAGGTCGAAGTGTCATCCACTGCCTCAAATACATTGGTGGAAAAAATTTGAAGCGGTATGTCAAGAAGCTTCGCATTGCTCTCCACCCGCTGCCGGTTGAACTCACTGTACCCCGGATCCATTGAAAGGAACTTCACCTCGAACTTCTTCACGCCGTATCTATGATACAACTGTATAAGCTTTGCAAGCAGCGCCGAATCCTTTCCTCCGGACACACACACTGCAATACAATCTCCATCCTTTATAAGCTCATACCGCTCAACAGCCTTTACAAAACGTCCCCATATATCTTTTCTATAGGTCTTTACGATAGTTCTCTCAATCTCCCGGACTCTGCTTAGCTGCTTTTTCTTTTCTTCTTCATGTGCTGCTGCCTGTTCTGTAATTCCGTTGCCTGCGTCATTCATTATTTTACTGCAATTCTCCACTTGTCAATAAATTAAATTCCTTATAATAAGTCTCTTCTATCTTTTTTAACATGATTCCCACATGCGCACCTGCAAAGGAAAAGCTCATAAATACCTTTCCCACGTATTCATCAATAATCTGTGCATATATAAGAAATGTATTCTCATTTTTCCATGCCGCGCTCACCAGCGCCCTGTGTCCATAATCAGGGAACACTGTCTCAGCGTTGTGCCCTATGCCAAATTGAAGGCAATGCACACCGGTGCCGTTCTCGTAGGTAAGGCATCCTCCATCAGCCTCAAAAGATAATTTGAAGGACTTAAAACCATTCTCATTTTCCGGCACCTTGATAGTCCTGCCGTCAACGCTGCGCTGAAGCTCATCCTGCTTCACACCCTTTAAAAATACCTGCGGCAGCTCATACCAGCCGTCATTATTCCTGTCAGGACTGCCAGAATTACAGCCCCGGACAGCCACTTCATTACCGCTGCTGCCCTGCCTGCTCCCACCAGGTGTTCCGCGGAGTATTGTGTTCCACAAGGTATCATATATAATCTGCACTCCGCCCTGTCTGCCCTGCGTATCCGCGGTTGTTACTATAAGCATATTTTTCTCCGGAAGGCATATTCCAAGCTGTCCTCCCATACCGAAGCATGCATAGCCGTCATGCGTTGTCCTCCAGAACTGATATCCGTAGCCCTGCATTTCCTCAAAGGTCTGCCCGAAAATATAGTTATCCGACCATCTGTCAAGAGCCTGTTCCAGATACTCCTTCGGAATATACCTTACCTTGCCGTATTCTCCGCCCTTCATCACAAGGTACATAACCCTTGCCATATCCATAGGTGCCGCCATAAGTCCCGAACCTCCCATGGATACCCCCATAGGATCCTTAAGACAATATGCCTCCTTTGAAAACCCTATATCGTCCAGAAAGCGTTCTCTCAGATAGTCGAGCAGGGATTTCCCGGACAGCTTCTCAACCAGTGCTGCAAGCACATGTGTCGATGATGTATCATATATGTAAAATGTTCCCGGATAATGCGATGGCTGCGTTGTAAAAAAGGAACCTACCCAGTCAGTGCAGCCCTCAAGCTTGTAGGTGGTCTTACTGTGTACAGCCCTCATTGTGAGCATGTTCCTTATCGTCAGCGCCATCATGTACGGATGTACATTTTCGGGAAGCTTTTCAGGGAAATAATCTATAATATGGTCATCTAGTGAAATCTTTCCCTCATCTGCAAGACACCCTATCGCAAGTGACACCATGCTCTTTGTCACGGAGAACATCCTATGAAGCCCCTCCGGTCCATAAGGCTTCTGATACCCCTCAAACACAAGTCTGTCATCCTTTATAACCAAAAGACTGTGTAATGGTATCTCTGCGCTGTTAAGCCTGTTGACAAACTCACATATATTTTCGCTTGACAGCCCCACACTCTCAGGCACTGTCCTTATAAAATCTATTTTCGGCACTCTAACTCCTCCTGTCAAATTATAAATAGTCAACTGCAAAAATTCATTTTCCATTAAATTATATTTAAATTATATTGGAAATTTAATTCCCATACTTCGCAATGGCATTCTTAACCCCATCAAAATACCCCAGCGCCTCCATGCGCTCATACACAATCGTTCCCGCCGCACGGTATCCATACTCATTAAGATGTATATCATCCGACATTAAATATCTCATGACAATACCCTCCTGAATATTATACCAATCATCCACGCTTCGCTCTAACCCCGCAATATCCGGACCTCTGCTTACAAGTTCCGTTCTCATATTTATATAGTGGTCCCCGAAGCTCTCAGTCATTTTCTGTTCAAGCACGCTCCTGCCATTGTTGTCACCCGTAGTCAGACCAATCAGTATGTATCTTGTAAGACCTCTTCCCTCTATAAAGCTCTGATATTGCAATACAAGATCATCAGCGGAGTGAAAATATCCGTTCTCACCCATAAATATCACATTAATGTAGTCTTCATACATGTTTACACTGGCAGGTTCTATTGGCGTACCATATTCCACATAAACCTCCTCACCCGGCTCTATTCTGGTAAAATAACAGTACCCATAATCATCTTCATGGTATGAACTTGTAAGAATCCCCCGGACACCTGCGATTGTGACCGGGTTAAGTCCCGCATCGCCAAAGCATGTCAGGTTGGTATACATACCATTTTTCAAATTTACATGTATCTCAACCGGAGCAATGCCGGATGGCATGACAAATGAATCAACCATCATCGGCCATACTCCAGCCCTTGCCATGATAGTGTACGTCTGTTCAACACACACACCATTATTCACAACAGGTATTCCGGAAATAAGCCTCTCATCTATAAGCCTTTGCAGCGTACCCGGATAGCTCTCGCCGTTACCCCCATAGCCATATGTGAGTGAATCCCCCCAGCATACAATCCCCGGAACCGCCTGCGCAGCCTCCTGATTTAATAGCGCCCTTCTCTCATCTTCCGACAGGGTAGCCGGTTCTGTCTCCGTCTGTGTCTCAGGCATTGTGGTCTCCTCCGGGGTTGTCGTCTCCTCCGGTGTTGTCGTCTCCTCCGGCGTTGTCGTCTCCTCCGGTGTTGTCGTCTCCTCCGGGGTTGTCGTCTCCTCCGGGGTTGTCGTCTCCTCCGGCGTTGTCGTCTCCTCCGGCGTTGTCGTCTCCTCCGGCGTTGTTGTCTCCTCCGGCGTTGTCGTCTCCTCCGGCGTTGTCGTCTGTATTGTTGACTCGTTCTGCGTTGTAGTGATAATTATTGCAACATCATCATTCTTATTACATGCTGTCAATAACACCGTCCCCACACACAGTGTTGTTAATAACCTTCTCCATTTTATCATGTCCGAATTACCCTTCCAAAGCGCAATAATGTATCTTTTAAATTATATCGTTATATAAAATCCACTCAGCCAATCACAGCCTTTATGGCTGTCATAAGCTCCTCGTAGGTCTCATACGCCGGAATATCAGGATTATCGGCAATAATCTTATCCGTACTCTTAAAAAGGAACCCCGCCTTGCCTGCCTTAATCATGCCAAGGTCATTATAGCTGTCACCGCTTGCTATTGTATCAAACCCAATCGACTGGAGTGCCTTTACCGTAGTGAGCTTTGACTGCTCGCACCTCATCTTAAAACCTGTTATCTCTCCATCCTGTGCAACCTCAAGCGAATTGCAGAATATCGTAGGCCAGCCCAGCTTCTCCATAAGCGGCTTGGCAAACTGTGAAAATGTATCAGACACAATGATAACCTGTGTCAGGGAACGCAGCTCATCAAGAAATTCCCTTGCACCCGGAATCGGGTCAATCTTAGCAATTACATCCTGTATCTGCTTAAGCCCCAGACCATGCTCTTTTAAGACCCCTATGCGCCATCTCATAAGCTTATCATAATCCGGCTCATCCCTTGTTGTCTTCTTAAGCTCATCAATTCCGCTCTCCTTTGCAAATGCAATCCATATCTCAGGTACGAGAACTCCCTCCAAATCCAAACATACAATATCCATAGCTGCCTCCTAATATTATAGCTTTCCATGCTGAACCATTGTATCATTAATTGACTTTAAAATTGATACATTTATAACTCTTCGGTTCATCATGTCAACGCATTAAATTTTGAAAATATTCTACCATATCTCTTCTATTTTCTCAATATATATTCAATCCTGCCACATAAGTGCACATCTTACAGCCTTGTCCCAGCCCTTTAGCCGCTCCTGCCTTATAGCATCGGACATTGAAGGTACGAACCTATGTGAAAGCTGCCAGTTCTTCTCAATCTCCTCCCTGCTCTGCCAATACCCTGTCGCAAGGCCGGCAAGATATGCCGCTCCAAGCGCCGTAGTCTCAATGCACTCAGGTCTTAGCACATCAGCTCCTAAAATATCGGCCTGGAACTGCATCAGAAAATCATTGGCACTTGCCCCGCCGTCAACCCTCAGACTGCTTATCGCAAGTCCTGTATCCTGCACCATTGACTTAAGAACACTATGCGTCTGATATGCAAGCGATTCAAGTGTTGCCCTCACAAAATGTTCCTTGCTGCACCCTCTGGTTATTCCTACGACCATTCCCCTGCAATACTGATTCCAATATGGCGCACCAAGTCCTGTAAATGCCGGAACCACATACACCCCATTGGTATCCGGCACCGCCTTTGCATATTCCTCTGATTGTGCCGAGCTATCTATCATGCGCAGCTCATCTCTCAACCACTGTATCGCAGCACCGGCAACGAACACACTTCCCTCCAGTGCATAGCTTGGTTCCTCATCCGTATCTGCCGCTATGGTTGTTATCAGGCCATTCTCAGACTCAAAGGCTCTCTTTCCCGTGTTCATCAGCAGAAAACAGCCTGTCCCATACGTGTTCTTCACATCGCCTTCACCATAACAGCACTGCCCGAACAATGCCGCCTGCTGATCTCCTGCTGCCCCTGCGAGCTTAATCTCACCACCTAAAAGTCCCTCATCCGTCGTGCCATATATACAGCTTGAAGGTCTTACCTGCGCCAGCATGCTGCGCGGCACTCCAAAAAGCTCCAGAAGCTCATCATCCCAGCTTCGCGTATGTATGTTAAACAGCATTGTTCGTGAAGCATTGGTATAATCCGTCACGAATATCCTTCCCTTGGAAAGCTTCCATATAAGCCATGTATCGACAGTTCCGAAAAGCAGCTCCCCTGCTTCAGCCCTTTTCCTCGCGCCCTCCACATTGTCAAGTATCCAGCCTATCTTGGTCGCACTGAAATACGCATCCGGCACAAGTCCGGTCTTGCTCTTTATCAGCTTATCATAGCCCTGCGCCTTCAGCTCATCAATTCTGTCCGCAGTTCTGTGACATTGCCAGCATATCGCATTGTACACCGGCACCCCGGTGTTCCTGTCCCACACGATGGTTGTCTCTCTCTGATTGGTTATTCCAATCGCCTCTATATCCCCTGCATCAGCACCAATCTTCGCCATAGCCTCAGCCGCAACACCATACTGGGATGACCATATCTCCATCGCATCATGCTCCACCCAGCCTGTCTTAGGATATATCTGGGTGAACTCCTTCTGTGCCATACTGACCACATTTCCCTGCCTGTCAAAAAGAATACACCTTGAGCTGGTTGTCCCCTGATCAAGTGCCATAACATATTTTTTCCTCTGCATGTCCACACTCCATTCTGAATTTGGCTGTCATAAAACCGATATATTTTAAGTATACTATATTTTGAAGTTAATAAAATTATTTTTTTAATTATCTACCCATTATTAATATAATTTTATATTATTTTGTACCTTAGTCAAATAAAAAATATTGTATATTTAAGTTTTTTTGTGTATAATCATACTAATTTAGTTATGTATAGAATTTTATCTCTCAAGATTTTTATTTTATTGTAACGGGGAACGAATTATGTTAAATCCAACCAAAAATTGCAACACCAATACAGACAGCTTTTCTCCTGAAATTCAGGCATGTATACATGATGTTCAGGATAATTTTTTTATGCTTAAGACCCCTGAGCGACCTGCATATAAACCTTTCTGTGAAAAGCTGCTTGCATGTGCCTCTGAGGAGCAGTCCGACTTTTTATTTGCGCTGGCATACTTCTGTCTCATGCACTACTACTCTAACGATAACAATCACGAAGAGGCAATACGCTGTGCACTGGAAGGAATCAAGTACCAGCAGAAGGCTCATGAATATGAATTTATAGCCCGCTCCTACAATATACTTGGACTGTTCACACAGGCAATCGGCGATTCCACTAAGGCTGTTGATTATTTGCTATATAGTATAGACACATGCATACAATATCAGCTTGATTATGTCCGCGGAATGGCAGAATCTAATCTTGCTGACATTTTCCACCGCACCGACAATTTTGACAGGGCACTATACCACTATACCGAAGCCATCAAGTACACCAAAAAATGTATGGCTGATAGACCATTTGACGCGATGCGTGCACTGCTGTATGTACTGTGTAACCGCGGCTTCTGCCTGATGGCTTCCGGGGATGAAGCTGAGCTTATCAAAAACTATGAGGAAATAATTTCATATATGGATGAAATGGACAGGCATAACATTGAGCATGAAACATTTGTTATCTCTAATTTTCTTGCTACACTGTTTTACCATAATGGCGACAGAGCATCAGCAGAAAAATATATGCAGCTTACAGATACGGCCATCAATGAGCTTACCAATTTCACAACCTTTGCCGATGACATAATCGCATACATACATATCAAGGAAAAGCTCTGCTCTGACAGCGACTACACGTCACTGTTAGATGACTTTATAATTAAGTCGGAATCAATGCATGCTCCTCACTATCTGTTTTGCAGGCTCCTTGAAATGAGAATTGAGGCTGCTGTCTCGCATCATGATAACGAAGCCTTTACAAGATACTCCCTTATGCTTTTCAACCTGTACTCCAGACAGCGTACACTCGAATGCAGGGAAACCTTCCGTGCAGAGCAGATTCACCACGAGAATCAGCTCATCCATAAACAGCACTATGACCTTATCCATCGCAACGAGGCACTTCTCTCACAGTCCCAGCACGATGCTCTCACAGGGCTGCCTAATCGTGCCTATCTCAATGACTTTGCAGAAACCACCCTCACGCGTGCCCTAAAGAACAACTGCACAATCGGTGTGGAGATTCTTGACATTGATTACTTCAAGAATATCAATGACAGCTATGGACATATTGAGGGTGACCGCTATCTGAGTGCTGTAGCCGATGTGCTTAGAAGAATCTCCGATGAATATGAGGATGTATTCACTGCCAGATACGGCGGAGACGAATTTGTTATCATTTACTTTAATAAGCAGAACAGTGAAATATGCGATATCATGGAATTGCTCAAGCATGAAATAAGCATGATTTCCATTCCGGACTCAAATCCGGACGGCAAGAGCTATATAACCTTATCCCAGGGCTGCCTCAACAAGGTTCCTAACCCTGCTAACCGTATCTGGGATTTCCTCGCATGGGCGGACAAGACCTTGTACGAAGTAAAGCGGAACGGCAAGGATAATTTTCATCTTAAGGATTCGTTTAAGAACTAGAATAAGAATATACAAAAATACGCCGGTGGATGAAACATCGGCGTATTTTTTTCTATTGTCCTCCTTCGGCTAATCTGTATCCCCATGACAAATTAGCCGAAAACTAAAAATTATCAAGCCCACCGCTACACTCTTTTAACCGCTTTTGTCAAAAAGTATAGTTCCGTTATATCCTCCAACTGACATTCACTGTAACCATCAATAACAAATCCACTCTCAATCTGCCCGCCTAAATAATCTTCCATGGTGTGTCCGTACTCAACCCAACTGTTCTTACTGTCAAAATCAGCCGAACAGTACGGCATTCGATTCACAGCCTTGTAGTATCCTCCATTTTCAGCCTCAACATAATCACATAAATAATTTATCGGACTTGGTGCCATCATTATAAATCTTCCACCATTTTTCAGTACACGATAACATTCCTTAAATACCGGTCTTACATCCGGGACATACATCAGCGAAGTCGGGTTTAATATATAGTCGAAGCTGCCATCAGAAAAACGTGACAAATCACACATATTACCTTTTTCGATTGTGATATTCAATTGCTCCTCTTTTGCTATTTTTCTGTCCTTAGCTAACATTTTTTCGGAAATATCCAGAACCGTCACTTCCGCTCCTGCGCATGCAAACAAAGGTGCCTGCAATCCGCCTGCCCCCGCCAGACATAACACCCTCTTCCCTTTTATATCTTTCAACCAATCCGCCGGTACTTCTTTATCAAAAAACTTTATTGACAGCTTACCCTCTCTGGCATTATGCATCTCCTCCGATGTTGCACACGCAGACCAGTCCACATTATTGTCCACCAGTTCATCTATATTCTTTTCAACCTGTTCATATACATTCATAAATAGCCCTCCGTAATTGGCATGATAAATAGCCACATTTTATTTTCAATTATACCATATGTACAGATGATATTTCATCTTCATTTTTATATTCGATGTCATTTATCGTTTATTCTGTGTTGGCATCAGATACTAATATTATTTGAAATATGCCGGGGTCTTGAAATTGAACCGGTCAAGCTTTTTGAGTTTGACTAAAAAAAAAGAGGAGACCGCACATGGCAGTCTCCTTACTGTTTACATAAATATATTTTATCCTTGTCAATCAAAGTCTCTTTAAAATAGCCTTTTTGTCTTCCTTGGAAACTCCCATTGCATCAAGTGCCTGCTCTGCTGTCAATTTCATGGTGACCATTAAGTTCTTCATTGCATTGAACAAAGTATCCATTCTTTCTTCTGCTGCTCTACTCTCAGCTACATCTTCAATAATCTGACACATAACTTCTCGACCTCCTTCTGTTTCCTTATAATATTTTACATGTTTTTTTAATATGTCGCAATACATATCAACAGACCTGCTACATCCAAAATCATGTACTAATCTTCCAATTTGGGTAGTTGCATCTTTATACGCACCATTAACATAAATTATATGCGAACCATCTGAAAAATCTCTATTATTTTCTTTGATGACCCTCTCAACATGATATAACGGTAAACCTTCTCCAATTACATCATTCTGTGTAATAAAAATCACATACGAATCCTTAATTTCTTTAAACTTCTGCCCTTCCTCCAGAAGCTTACTATCAATCAATGCACTATGAAATCTTGCTCTTTGCGGAATTGCCCCTGTGTCCGCACGCTGTACTTCAATATCATATACTTTGCCATTGCCATCAACCGCCCAAATATCTATTGTAATACATCTGTACGGAATCACATTCTTATACTCGTGCTGTCCCTTTACCTCAAGAACACACATATCGTCTCTTTCAAATATTGTGTTCAATAAAAATTCTGTAGCTTCTGTATTTTCATCAAATACTAATGACATAAAATCATCATCAAATAGACAAAGCTTTTCAACAGCCTCCAGTGTCTTTTCAGACCATTTTCTTTCTATATATTCTGACAAATTATCTCCCCTTCCGTAATTTCGTTTTACCTGCATTTCAAATTCATCGCATTCAGCCATTATTATAATCTCTTCAAAACAACCTTATCACAATTAATATTTCATCCAAAACTTCAATATCTTTATTAGATACTTTCCCTAACTTTTTTATAAAATATAAATTTTATTATTTTTACAAGATTCTAACATTCTCCAAAATGTTTTCCTGCATATTATTTCTAACATTTTTTTATCTTATAATATTCGCAATGAATCCCATATTTGTCATCCACAAGCCTTTTGTCTATACGAACATTATGTTCCCCGCAAAATGCATCTATATCGAAATCAGTATCCTTATGCAGTATCTGGAGGTATAATGCTCCATTCTCCTTAATCAGCGAAATAGCTTTGGCAATGATAGCCTTTGTCTTTCCGGATTCAGCAACCGCTGAGCCGACCATCGTCACCAAATCGAATTTTTTGTCAAAATCGTAGGTAATCGCATCGGCACAAATTACCTTGATTGGATTGGTATTATTTTCGTTTTCAAGGCACGCAGCCAGATTATCAGAGCACTCTCTGTCAATATCAATAGAAGTCAAAGAGCCATTCATTACCTTATACGATAAGTACCTGTCCCAGTATCCCGCGCCTATCCCTATATTCAGAATATCAAAATCATTATGAATTATAAAATTTTCCTCCAAAAAACACGCAAACATATATTCCAGATATTTATTTTGCAGGGAAGTATTCCATTCGCCGGCTTCCCCGCCCCAGCAATCACCGTAAACCTTTAACAAATCTACCATAAATCATTTCCCCTGCCCGAATTTTGTCATAAGTTTTTATTCCCTGCACCGCGCAAACGTATAATGCTCAATTTTCTATAATATAGCTAATAGCAATCACACTATCCATTTATAGTATATATTAAAAAGCCTGCAAATGCAATCTCTTGCATTTACAGGCACCCAAAGTGCGGATAACAGGAGTTGAACCTGCACGGTCTCCCACTAGATCCTAAGTCTAGCGCGTCTGCCAATTCCGCCATATCCGCATATTGTATATGAAGGATAAGAAAACTTATCTGATGAAAAAAAATATCTCCGATTCATATAACGAATCCGAGAAAAACAAGTGAGCCATCCGGGACTCGAACCCGGGACAACTTGATTAAAAGTCAAGTGCTCTACCGCCTGAGCTAATGGCCCATATTATGCATCACATAACTGGGCTAGGTGGATTCGAACCACCGTAATGCAGCAGTCAAAGTGCTGTGCCTTACCGCTTGGCGATAGCCCAAAAATAAAGGGTGAGTACAGGGGCTCGAACCCTGGACCTTCAGAGCCACAATCTGACGCTCTACCAACTGCGCTATACCCACCATAGTATCTGGTCTATAACCAAGACCTATTAACACCATATTGTAAATATGGTATTAAAAAATGTGCCCAAAGGGATTCGAACCCCCGACCCACGGCTTAGAAGGCCGTTGCTCTATCCAGCTGAGCTATGGACACATATTGCTATTCTCATAGCAAAAGCGGGTGATGGGAATCGAACCCACGTATCTAGCTTGGAAGGCTAGTGTTCTACCATTGAACTACACCCGCATACAGTCGGGGTGACAGGATTCGAACCTGCGACCTCCTGATCCCAAATCAGGCGCTCTAGCCAAGCTGAGCCACACCCCGGTGTACTTTTTATTTTCTTTTGCGTTATTTCCTTGACGCAAGAATGATTATATTATAACACCAGCAAAAAGTCAACACCTTTTTTTAAATTTTTTTAATTTTTTTGAAAATCAAATAATTGCAACTATTTAAGCCCCATAAACAGGGGCTTTGCGGGCTATATGGTGTGTAGAGAACAGTACGCTTTTTTTCCATCTTCGGAGATTTCTATTGTCCCGTAGGTACATCTTCTTCCCTCCTGCCTTGGCATGGAAATGCTTCCGGGATTAAATGCGCTAATTCCCCTCATATATGTGAGGTCGGGAATATGGCTGTGACCATAGAGGGCAATATCTGCCCCGACGGACTCCGCCTTGTCTATAAGCCTTCCAAGCCCTGATTTGACCCCGTACGCGTGTCCGTGGGTTACAAATATACGGTGGCCACACACATCTACCACTTCCTCCCCCTTAAGAGGGCTGCACATATCACAATTTCCGCGCACCATCACAACGGGGCAGTCAACGAACTCCTCTATATAATCTGCAAGGTCACCCGAATCTCCACAATGTATCAACATGTCTATCGGCTTAATCTGCTCTAAAAGCTTGAATAAATTGGTATTATAACCATGTGTATCACTCACAACAAGTATCTTCATAAATTTTTTCACCTGCTCATTGCTATTCTTAGGTAATTGTTGACTCTGTGTGTGGCAGCCGTGCATTGTACAATTTTACACAACCTTTTTACCGGCAGGAACGAGCTTTGCAATTACCTATACCATCTCCTACAGCCACTCCTTAATATATTTCTTCATCTCAGCAAGCGCCTTACCTCTATGGCTCACCTTGTTCTTCTCATCTGCTGTAAGCTGCGCTGTGGTGCGCCCGAACTCAGGCACATACACAATAGGGTCATACCCGAAGCCGTTCTCTCCCATCGGCTCATGCGCTATAATTCCCTCTATCGTTCCCCTTGTAGTTCTGACCGTACCATCCGGAAAAACAGCCGCTATGGCGCACACAAAGCGTGCCGTGCGCTTGTCATCCTCCACACCGTCAAGTCTGTCTATTATGCTCTTATTCTTCACGCTGTAAGGTGTATCCTCACCCATATATCGCGCAGAATAAATTCCCGGCTCTTTGTTAAGGTAATCAACCTCAAGTCCTGAATCATCCGCTAACACTATATCACTGCTTAGTGCTGCCACCGCTCTGGCCTTTATTATTGCATTCTCTTCGAATGAATTTCCATCCTCCACAATGTCAAGACTGCAGCCTGCCTCCTTCATTGACAGAATCTCAACACCCAGATCCGCCATAATCATTCTGATTTCTCTCATTTTTCCTTCATTCGTGGTTGCAAAAATTATCCTCATATTTTTCTCCTCTATCTTTTATTTGTAAACATCTTAAGACACACATTGCACTGTTTAGTCTCCTCAGTCCTTATCCAGATATCACCATGTGGGCTTATATACCCCTCTCCGTCATCAAGCACAACCGAAGCCGTTGCTGCATCGCCGCGATATTCTACGGCAACAGGGCGCTTTGAATTAGGTGTCTGGATATACACAACAATCGCATAACGTCCCCCCTGCTCAAGGTTCACCTTCTCAGGTATTTTGACCGTATAATATCCGGCATTGCCAAATGTCCCCTTTGTCAGGAGTCTTCTCGTACTGAATGAAGCCTCATCCTTGAAGTCCTCAACAATATATATTTCATAGGAAGAATCAGGCGCCACACTGTAAAATGCCACCGCCTCGAGGCTCTCATCATCATTGGCGGTATACACATTTGCAAAATAAGCGTAATCCCTGTCATAGCCAATCTGTCCTACCCAGCCGCACAAATCCGTCTGATATATATTGTCATAATTGTCCGTGCCCTCTATTCCTGTATAGATGACATTGTGGACGCCTATATTACTGTCATAATAGGAAACATAGAATACACCCCTATCGCCGAACTCCTCTCCCCAGCTATTAGCACATATAAATGCGCCGTCACCCTCCGGTTCAAACGTAAAATTAGAGGCAGGATATGTATCATCCCATCCTATAATAACTATATCATGGTTAGGCTTTTCCGGTCCGATATAGCAGTAGGAATACTTATTTTCATCATAATATATGGAAGTGCTCCTGCTGTCGGGCATTTCCATATAAAGTGAACTCTGCACACCTCCATACAAAAACACTGATTTTTTTATATTGTCATAGTTCTTGCTCTCAAGCACCTGTGCTTCCTGAAGGTGCACAACAGCCTCAAGTCCCTCCGGCGAATACCCATCACCATACGGATCATCCTCCTCAAGAACAGGTCCTGTCCATGACGCGAGGTACGCTATAGCCATCGTGTATTCCCCACCATCGTTCTGTGTCATGCTGAAATTGTTGTTTATGGACATATGATCCTCAGAGAAATCTATATTGGTTTCCGGCTTGAGGGTAGTCTCCAACGCCATGAGCGAGGCAAATGCCCAGCAGGTTCCGAATGTACTCTGATTCTTTATCTCAGGCATTCTTCCCTCAGCACGGTAATCATAGATGTACGGAAATACCCTCTCATCCGGCTTCATATTGACAAAAGCGGCTGTATTGCTGTTAACGTCCCATGTATAGTCATATGACAAGCCCTCCTCGATGACCTGCGAAGGCACATATATGTGATTATTCCGGCATAACACCTTGGTTGACAATTCCCTGCTCTGGTCATCGCGCATCATTGTCTTCTGACCTGCCGACAACACTATCCTTGAATTAAACTTTTCAAGAATAAGGTGATTGGAGCTATAAAAATTAGCAGCACATAAAAACCACTCCGACAAAACCTCCGATGATATATACAATTGTAACTCATCGTCAAAAAAAATCTGTTCAGCCGTTGACGCTACAGATTTGCCGTCTATCTGCAGCTTTATCCCTCTGGAATTTATATTTCCTGCAATTATTCCATTCCATCTGCTATCTCTTGTGATTCCTGAGGCTCCCTGCTTTACTGCCTGCGGATTATAGTCATCCATGAAAACCCATATACTGCATGCTATAACCACAAGCATCACAGATAAATACCATCTTACTGATTTTCTCAATTTTTCTCCTGCTTTCCCTGTCTAGGCGGCTTAGGCCCTAAAAACTGATAATAATATGTCTTAAGCATACCATTGTATATTTTTCTGTTGGCATCAGCCTTACGTCCGAAATAGCGCTCAGCCTCCGTATATGAGGTAATCATAAATGCCGACCATGAATCAAGTGCCGCAAACTGTCTTCCGAATTCACTATAGATAGCCGGAAGCGTCTCCTTATCCTCAAGTCTCTCTCCATAAGGCGGATTGGTTATGATAAATCCATATTTTTTCGGATGGCTCAGCTCCTTAACCGGTCTCTCCTGAAAATGTATAAGCCCCGACACACCCGCATTCTCCGCATTGCGCCTTGCCGTCTTTAAGACCTCCTTATCAATATCATATCCCTGAATATCTGTCTCTATGGATGTATCGACCAGATCATTTGCCTCATCTATACAATCATACCACATTGAGCGTCCGATTATATTATCCCATTTTTCCCCGGTAAAGCTTCTGTTCATTCCCGGCGCTATATTTGCCGCCATCATCGCAGCTTCTATCGGGATAGTTCCGCTTCCGCAGAAAGGATCGACAAGAATCCTGTCCTTTCTCCAAGGTGACAGCATTATAAGTGCAGCCGCCAGAGTCTCCGAAATAGGAGCTTTTCCGGCTACCGGTCTGTAGCCTCTCTTATGAAGTGAATCCCCTGAGCTGTCTATGCATACAGTTACCTCATCCTTATAGTTAAAAATCCTTATAGGATACTCACTTCCCGATTCCTCAAACCAATTCACCTTGTAATAAGTCTTAAGCCTCTCAACCATGGCTTTCTTTACAATCGACTGTATATCCGATGAACTGAAAAGCTTACTGTTGACCGTAGTAGCCTTCGTTACCCAGAACTTACCGTCCTTAGGAACCCACTGCTCCCACTCTATAGCCTTAACTCCTTCAAAAAGCTCATCAAATGTGTATGCCTTAAATCTTCCTGCACATATCATTACACGCTCAGCCGTTCTAAGAAAAACATTGGCTCTGCAAAGTGCTTCCGCATCACCGAGAAATGTGATTCGTCCATCCTCAACACGCTCAATATCATACCCTAAATCAATAATTTCTCTCTTTAATACCGCCTCAAGTCCAAAATGACAAGGCACAACAATAGGAAAAGTCTTCATTCATATCTCCAATTCTATAATATTTATATAATGATTGTAGCCCTTGATACCCCCCCTTGTCAAACTGAATTACCAGTTGATTCTCTCCACCACATTTCGACATTTTTTTTAAAAACCTCTTGCAATTTAGAATATCATACTGTATAATATCCCATGTAAGGTACGTAAGTATCTTATGTATAACCCCTTATTAATTATTTATACTCCCCTCATCGAAAAAGAAGTGGCTCCCCCACTTCTTTTTCACTTTCTATAGACATTTATCACTTATTGCCCTCACCATCAAAGACAAGAGGTTATAGGCTTTTCCATGATAATCCGATTATTCTTGAAGTCTAAAACAGAACGCTGCGGCGATAAAATCTGGTAGCCAATCACTCCGTCAACAGATACTCTTTTTTGAATTGCGCTTATATCTGAAATCGTAGCGGTGATACTTTTGTAATCATTTTCACCCACATGTACAATAGGAATAGTAACAATATTCTGCGTTTCGGAAACAAGTATAAGTTGCGGGTCATCCTGAAAACTTTGCCCCAACAGACATGTATTTGCGCCAGTGTCTAAAACAAATTGGCATGTCCTATTCGCCGCTTCAACCTCAATAACAGGAAGTTTTTCACAACTCATAGGAATTATTGTTTGATTTTCAAAAGCATACTCCGGGTCAAGGATAATTTCATTAACGGTATAGTCAAGCAGAACTGTATAATTTCTAATCACATCTATTCCAAGCGAACCAAGCAACTTCAAATCTGGCATAATTTTTTTTAATGCATTCTCCGCATACATCAAATCCATAATTAAGACGGGCATATCTGACCGTTCAACATCTGAAAAGCGCAGTACATTCAAAGTTCCTTTATCTGCTGTACTTTTCTTTACTCCCTCTGAAAACTTCGCAATATCAATGCGTTCTCCCTGCATTTCTTGAAAATATGCTTTGTTTATTGCTGTCTGCATAGCTCCTGTATCAAAGGCAAAAAACCCTTCCTTGTCATTCGCTGTTGCAGGAATGAGCATTATTCCATTTACAAGTTTGTATGGTATCTTAATCATTTTTACTTCCTCCAATTTTAATGGTGTCTTATTTCAAGCTAACAGTTTCTAATTTAATTATATAAGTATAACAAAAAAAGACAACCCCTAAGGATTGTCTTAAGATGTGCGTGACAGGATTCGAACCCACGACCTACTGGTCCGTAGCCAGTCGCTCTATCCAGCTGAGCTACACGCACACATGCATATTAAATTGAATAACCAATGATTATTCTCTTCACCAGCAACATTGATATTATATACCACTGTTCCTGCAATGTCAATAGTTTTTTCTTTTATTTTTTCTTTCATTAAATCTTTTATCCAACCTTGTATGCATCAATTTTAACATGGTATTTACCATTAAAAACGACTTATATTACTCAAATAAGTGCTTAAACAAATTCCAAAAGTACGGCAACAGGTTTGCAAGGACTATAAACAGCGCAATCCACCTGGCAAGTGTTACATTGGATTTTCTTTTTTCCCGCTGCACAGAATCCTCCTTCACGGAAACACGCACGTCCCGCTTTTTGTTAAGCTCCTCAGCATAGAGTGAGCTGCCCTCCATTCCGGCAGTTGACACCTTAGCATGGCTTGTCGTATTATCATACCTTTCATGGTACTGCTCATGGACAGCCTGCTCTGAATGTGCATTTTTGTCATCATCATACATCTGATGATAACGCTCATGTTCATCTACCCCCAAGTGCAGCTTATTAAATGCGCCACACTTTGGACATATTCCATAATATTTATCATTATCGAATTTCTTATGACAGCTTATACATGTGACCTTCATATATCCTCCATACCCTTAATACTATTTTAATTTATAATGTAAAGCAATAAGCTTTGCGTAAGCGGCGGATATACACCAGCCGCCTGCGCACCATATTCTATGACGTATTTACAATCTTAAATACCGTATAACATTACATATTATCGAGCTTATAAAGCATGTCACATTACATATCCTCATGCTTAAAGACAACTTTTCCATCTATTATCGTATATCTAAGGACGCTGTCCGATTTCATTATATTTCCATCACATATAGCAAAATCAGCATCCTTGCCCACCTCTATACTTCCTACGCGCTTCTCTATCATAAGGTGCTTCGCAGGATTGATAGTTATTGCCTTTAATGCGTCAAACTCATCCATCCCGGACTTAACTGCCAGTCCGGCACAGAGGGCAAGATACTGCTGTGGTATAACAGGCGCATCTGTAATAATTGACACCTGACATCCTGCTTTGGCAAGTATGCCCGGGGTTGTAAATGACTTGTTCCTCAGCTCATACTTCGTTGCATGTCCAAATGAAGGACCTACCGCAACCGGAAATCCCTCTTTTGCTAAATCGTCCGCAATCAACGCTCCATCCGTACAGTGTTCAATTGTTAACTTAACACCAAACTCTTTAGCAATCCTTATGGCTGTAAATATATCATCTGCTCTATGTGCATGTGCCTTAAGAGGAAGCTCTCCTCTTATTACCGGAAGCATTGCTTCAAGCTTAGCGTCATACTGTGGAAGCTTGCTGTCATCCTCTGTAGCTCCCTGAAGTCTTATATCATATTCTACAGCTTTTCTTAACATATCCCTGAGCCTGAATGCTGTTGTCATCCTTGAATAATTTCCCTTGTCCTTATAGCAGCGTTTAGGATTTTCTCCAAATGCGCACTTCATTGCAACAGGAAATTTGACAACCATATCGTCAACCCTGTGTCCGTATGTCTTAACTGCCATAAACATACCGCCTAGAACATTGGAACTTCCCGGACCTGTACCGACACATGTAACACCGCCCTCCCTTGCAAGCTTAACAGTCTCATCCTGTGGATAAAATCCATCTATTGCACGAAGCTGTGGTGTCACTATATCGTTCATCTCGTTATAGTCCTGACTCTCAAAACCTATCGCATATCCATCCAAGCCCAGGTGACTATGTGCGTCAACCAGTCCAGGGTATACATTAAGCCCTTTGATATCTAACACCTCAGCCTCACAGTTGTCCATGCTATCAGGTAATGCACCTGATAGCATAGTTCCGGTATTTATCGCCGTTATTTTTCCGTTCTCAACCATTATATCTGCTATATACGGCTCTCTGCTAACCGCATCATGAATACATCCGTTCTTTATCAAAAGCATGCTTTACCTTATCCTCCTTACCTGCTGTGAATATATGTAGTTTACAAATCTACTATATAAATGATGTCGTGGCAAACCATGCTGAGCAAATGTACCGGTACACCTCATTTCTCCGCCTTGTATATGAAACAACTATTCGGCGTCAATGTATCAGAAGCTTATTTTTCGGTGTACCAGTGTATAACGTATTATATTTAACACGCTAGGTTTATAGAGCATGTTTTGACACCATCATCATATAAATATCATTATGCTATAGAATGTAAAAAAAAGAAATATGACTTAAGTCATATTTCCAAAAAAAATGCTGGTGGCCGGACTTGAACCGGCACGGGATCGCTCCCGAAGGATTTTAAGTCCTTTGCGTCTGCCTATTCCACCACACCAGCATAGCTATTAAATTGATGGGGCCTATAGGGCTCGAACCTATGACCCTCTGCTTGTAAGGCAGATGCTCTC